>Ga0310691_10000180_pt1 | contig 130087 bp, 108 predicted proteins | sample 176DNAGHGlowgp2_FD_203887 | JGI IMG/M metagenome (GOLD analysis project Ga0310691, IMG submission 203887) | Sheep rumen microbial communities from Palmerston North, Manawatu-Wanganui, New Zealand - 1766 DNA GHGlow gp2 (v2) (version 2) | ecosystem: Host-associated > Mammals > Digestive system... | reverse complement strand
CCCACAAACCGCCGGCCATTTCCACTTCAATCCCTCTCGCAATCCCCGCGGAAACAGACGTGTGCAACACGTCCCTACATCCGCCGCCGGATCACAATCCCGTAACCGCGTGTCGCCCCTGCCGGGGTCTTTGGTAATCGAGATGCACACCGTCCTACCGAGCTGTTGTCCCTTCGGGACATGACAGAGGCGAGAATGAGCACGTTTCACCCCCGCGTGAAAGCACGACATCTTAATAACCCCCACATCAGCGTAACGAAGTGGAGCGCAGTGTGGGGTTGGACGTGCGCACACGGGGTCAGCGTGTTGAAGGCACGCAACAATTTGTATTTTCGCCGCATAAAATTTTTCACCACAGTGTGATTTTTGTCGCTCCATCGCGATTAATCAATAAAAACAGGTAGCAGAATGACGACCGAGGAACAATTTCTGGAACTGGTGCAGGAGAACCGGCAAAAGTTGTGCGGGGTATGCCGCTACTATGCCGCGCTGTGTGACGCCGTATGCGAAGAGGACTTATTCCAAGAGATTGTGCTGAATCTGTGGAAAAGCTACCCACGCTATGTGAAGCGGCCGGCGTGCCAGCCCTCCACCTGGCTCTACCGCGTGGCTTTGAACGTGGCCATCTCGCAGGTAAGGAAGTCTGGAACTCGCAAATTCCAGTCGATTTCGGAGGTGGAGGAACGCATCACGGACAATTCGGTTGAAGAGAACCTATCTGCCCGAATTTACGAACTCATCTCCCAACTCAATCAGGAGGACCAAGCCCTAATTTTTCTCTATTTAGATGAAAAGTCCCATACTGAAATGGCGGAGATCTTAGGTATCAGCGTCACGAACGTGGGAACAAAAATACAACGTATCAAACAGAAACTCAAAAAGTTAAACAATGAATAAGGAACTCAACATATTAAAACGGACAGTCTGGGATGCAGAATCGTCGCCACTGTCCCCGGCTAAGCTGCAGGTTGGACGCGGGCCCCGCCTTTCCCAACATCAGAACGGTATTTCAGGATGTGCCAGCCTCTTGGCCGGAGTCCTGTTGTTGGCTGTGCTGGTGTTGGAGGCAAAAGAGGCAATCATCACGGGAAGCAATCTCACAGTTTGGATAGCTGCACTCATCATTTCACTCTATTGCCTGACGAAAGGCGTTTTCACGCTGTTTTTTTATCGCAAAGAACGTCGTTTTGAGGCTTCCGTCCACCAATACGCGATCTTGTCAGTTCATAACCAGTTGTTCTTTTTGTACGAGCGCATGCTTTGGCTATGGCTGTTGTTGCCGATTTTGATAGGAACAGCGCCTACTGTTATTTACCTGTTGAGCGGCCAAAACATTGGGACGACGGCCTACAGATTAACATCGGCTATCCTGTATGTCACACTGCTGCTCGTCTGTAGCCGTCCCTTGTTCCGCAAATATCGACGGCTCCGGAAAGAGCTGGAGGAAATACAGGAATAGATGGCAGAAATTACAGATTAATCACCATAAAATATCAAAAAATGAGAAAAACAGAAGCTTACATTTACATCATCATCGGTCTTGTCGGTGCCGCACTTTGTTTCGTGCTGCATAACGAATGGGCTTTCCTTCCCGCCGTTCTCCTCGGACTGTTTTCCGTGTTTATGATTCGTCGTACAAGAACGAACCCTCCTTCTGAATCGGAGCGGGCAGTCTTACGGAAACGAAACCTCATCTCCTTAGTCGGCTGGGTCGTTTTCGCAATCCTTTGTTACACTCTTCTCCGTGACCATCCTGCTGGTGTGGGCGGACTCTGGTTCGCGCTTTCCGCTTACTTGTTCTTGGTGTTGCACGGAATCCTGACGCTTTTACCGGTGAGAGAGTGAGTTGCGTGTCTCCGACACGCTGTCCTCGCGCATTGTCCGCACACCTCACACTGCGGCCTAACGGCCTAATGTGGGGTTATTGAAATATCGTGCCTTTGGCACGCATTGTGCGATTCGTCAAAAACAGCATCACCCCGTCTCACATAACGAGACGTTTTGATTTCCTAACCGTCACGCCGACAGGAAAACAATCATCGCATCGGCAAGTTTCTCTGGCTTCATCCTGTACCGGAGCAGATCCGTGAAAAAGTCATACGATAGCAGGTCATCCTCTGTATCCGTTTTGGCCGATGACATGTCAATCATGATAATGGACATGTTTACGCCGTAGAATCCCTTTTTCCCATCTATGGTAAGCGGGTACGCATAATATCCATAATCATAGCCCAATTTCGTTCTTTGGAAAAGATAGGATGGGCAGTCCACAGCTATTTTGTCTGCCTCTTCCATTGTTTTACCTTGCAACAATTGGGTTACCTCTTCGATCTCCTTGGCATCACCTTTTCTCCGACTGGCAAACGAATAATACGTTTTTATGCACGAAATCAGCTCGTCCGTGCTTATTGAATCCGACAGTGTGAAGTAGATACACTGGTCGTCCTCCGAGTAATCATAAATGTCGGGGAACATCTGCCCAATGATTTCATCTTTCACCTCCGAGAAGGGTTTCTGCTGCCAATGTTCGTGTTGATAATCAAGTTCAATCTTTTTCTTTTCAAAACAATACTGGTAAACAATCCCAGTGCTAATATATCTTCCCATAATAAGTGGTTTTTAAGTGTTTTTTCAGATTTGTTCCACTCTATATGTATGGAAATTTCAAAAATGTTACACCAACGACACCATAGATGCGATATTTTTTTTGATGTCAATTATAAGATATTGATCTTTAAATATTTAAAAGCGTACAACGCCTTTTTAATTTAAGATCTGTCAAGATGAAGAAGAGCAAAGGAAAGCGGGAGCGATGATCGTAGGGACGTACCATGGCGCGTCCCTATGGATTCAAACACCTATGAGCGATCAAGGATGCTTGTAAATAGGAAGCGATCTGCGTGTGTAATTCATATTGCAAACAAATGCTTTCTCCAGCATATAATCGCTTTTATACACCTCTCCAAACATACCTGTCAAACTGGTTCTGCCAGCAGGCACCCATGACATCAGTTCGTCAATGGACTCTGAATTATGGGTCAACAAATATATTTCTCCACAAGAATAACACTTACTTTTCCTTGGATTCAGTTTCACACCGTTCAAAAAAACAGTTTCCGGCAATGCCGAAAATATCGGCTCTTGCCCAGGAATCTCAAGTACCAAGTACATTGTCGGCACTATGCTGGACATGTAGTATAACGGTGTTTCTTTCACAAAAAGCCTGGCAGGGAAGACGGCGGCTGCCTGCAGAGCTATACTTTCTCCAGAAGCCAGAGAACCAATACCCGGCATCACATTGAAATCGTGCGAGGCTGGATTATACAAATACATTTTTTTCCATCCGGAACCCATTTCATAAAAGTACATGGCCAACCTGACATTGTCAGCACCGCCATAGACCTCATCGCCAAAATAGAGAACAGCATCACTCGTATTGGTCAATTCCGCTGTTATATTGACAGATACGTCTGACATAACCGTACCCGGATACTCACACAAAATTCCCGGATCGGTTCTATGATTAGTCCAGCTGTTAAGATTGTTAACGCCGAGTGTGTTAAAATCCAATGACACCTGCGCTTCGCACTTTACTGAAAAGGAGCAGCAAAGCAGCAATAACAAAGAGAGTAAGCGGATTTTTTTCATATTCAAAATTTTATATGGTTTGTAATTATAAAGAGTACCACAGCAGCGGCAAATATCCAAACAATAACACAGTGCTCACTGACCTACTTCTCAAAATACTCAAACGCATCAATAATATCCAGATACACCCCGTCGAAGCCGGCAGCGAGGATGCGGTTGAGGTAGCTGTCACCAGCACCGCAGATGATCTCCTGCCACGCGGGATCCCAGTAACGGACCTTGTAGTTGCCCCGCCACTCGGGATTCTCGCGGGCCAGCCACGCTGGTTTGTCACGCTTCCACTCCGACTGCCAATAGTAACGGTAATCCTCCGCCTCGCCAATCGACATATAGCAGATAACCAGCCGCTTGCCGCCATTCGCCTTATGCTTCAGCCGTTCCACCTCTTCCACCGTGAATGCCACGTCATCTTCGAAAAACAGATCCAAAATGAGGAGGTCATAGTTGGTGGCGGAAACGGCATCCAGAAATGCTGCCTTACTGGAAAAGCGTTCGCAATTAAGGAGATACAGGAAGTTCTGGGCGTCGCTCAGACGGACAATGTCCTGCGCGTTCTCGTGCGTGGGTGCACCCGCAGGAATGACGTCTAACTCGCGGCTCGGGGCAGCGAAGGAGACAAAGCCCTCCGCGTCGCAACGGCTTCTGGCGCCGGCCACATACTCCGAACGGGAGCAGTAGTCGGTCACGAGGATGCAATTTCCTGCCTGCTTCGAGTGGCGGAGATACGACAGCAGATAGTCCGTCTCGGCTGCGGGTGTGGGCTTGTCGTCGCGCTCGTACCCGTAGAAGAGGTCCTCCTGTCCGTGCCCGTCGATGGCGGCCAGATAGGTGGCGGCGAGCTCCGCATCGGCATCCTCACCCACAGTCACCAATTCGATGCCGTTCTGCGGAATCACGATGAAATCAGGATGCTGCGACCGCGCTGTTTCGCTGATACGCACCACAAAATCGCGCATCGCCTGCCGGTAGTCGTCGCAGGGAACCACCTCTGTCCGATTGCAGGCGGTGGTGAGCAGGACTGCTAAAAGGAGCAGTCCGAATGTCCTATTATTTCGAGTCTTCATTAACATGCCGCAAAGGTACATTTTTTTTGCTATTGGCTATTAGCTTTTTGCCAATAGCTAATAGCCAATAGCCAAAGTTTATCCAAAAGCATATCTCCCCATTTTACATTCAGCATTCAGCATTCATAATTCATCATTCTACATTATTTCGTATTTTCGCTGCTGCGCTCCAATAAGCGCAAATGTGTTATAACCTATTGTAAATCAGAAAAATAAAACCATACCGTTATGAAACGAAAACACATTGTCGTACTGTTTGTTGTGTTTTTTGCCGGTATTGCGTTTCATGCAAACGGCCAAGCCCCCTACAAACACGGTATTGGCGTGACCGTAGGTACCACGCAAGCCGTTTCGTACAAGACCTTCATCGGCGACCACTTCACTGTCCAGCTTGATGCAGGTACGAAATACTGCTATGTCTATGGTTCCCATCTTTGGTCGGCGGAACTCGCTCCGAATTTCATGTACGAAGGACGGCTCTCCGGCGACTTGTTCGGACTCGCGGGTGTGGGCGGAAGCATCGGCTACACTTGGAACAATCTTTTCAGCTATTTCAACGAATATGGGCAGCAATGGAGCCGCCACAACGCCAAAGGCGGCGCGAATGCCATTGTTGGTTTGGAATACCTCATCGACACTTACCTCGCCTTCCAATTCGATTTTCGCCCGGGTTACCGCTGCGTCTTCAACCGGTATTTTGCCGATCACAAATTTGACTGGGGTTTGAATTTCGGAGTGCGCTACACGTTTTAAAAAATTGTATTTTTGCTGCTTCAAAATTAAAACCTATGGATATGAAAAAGACAATTCTGTTATTGGCGGTTATCGTATGCGCAGGCACGATGATGCTTTCCGCGCAGGATGTGAACAAATCGAAGAAGCCACGGATGTCCTCGACGTATATCAAAGACCCGTGCAACGGAGGTCGTATCAACTTCGGAGTTACTTTTGGACAAGCCTTTGACTGGATGTACGACCATACTGAAGGATATAAGAAAAACGGTATAGTGATAGGGCTTCGCTATGGACTGAATCTGAATATCAACCTTACCCATAAGAAAAGTTTCTATTTTTCCACAGGCTTTTTCGTCGAACATCGCGGGGGGAAGATGGAGTTTTTGGACAATATCCCATTCGGGTCGTTAATAATTGCCGACAGCACTCACACGCAGCGGACTTATCGAGCCACTTATCTCACTATTCCTACGATGATTACGTTAAAGACAGGTTCCATCAACAATTTCTTTATCTGCGGTAATGCCGGATTGTTGCACAGTTTCAATATAAAAGCTTCCAATATTGACAGTTATACAATCGGAAACGAAGTATGGTCACGCCAAAGAGTGCCTTCCGAGGAAGCGGCATTGTTGCGGGAGTCCTTTATCGCAGGTCTCGGATTCGAATATTCAATTACCCGGAATATGCGAGCGGGACTGACAGTCAACTACATACAAGGTATCACCAACTACTTCAAGGGGAAAGGAAAAGCGCAGAACAGTCTCAGCAAGGTTGACCAGCGTGCCAATCTTGGTTGCGTGGAAATTGCCTTGAACATCAATTTCTTCTAACCGATATGAAGTTCATCTGTATTGGAAGGAATTATGCGGCACATGCGGCTGAGTTGCATAATGCGGTGCCGAAACAACCGGTGTTTTTCTTGAAACCGGAGTCGGCAATCACACGGTGCAACCGTCCGTTTTTTCTGCCCGATTTTTCCGATGAGGTGCATTATGAAACTGAGATTATTGTGAAAATCAATCGGTTGGGAAAGTGCATCTCGGAGAAGTTCGCTCACAAGTATTATGACGAAATCGGCCTCGGGGTGGATTTCACCGCCCGCGACATCCAGCGCAAGTGCATGGCCGAAGGGGAGCCCTGGGAGATTGCCAAAGCCTTCGACGGTTCCGCAGTCGTTGGGAAATTTGTGCCAAAAACGAAATTCGCCGATCTGCAGGATTTGCATTTCCATCTACTGTTGAATGGCGAGAAGGTGCAGTCCGGGCATACTAAAGAGATGCTGTTCTCCATTGACACGCTCATCTCGTATGTTTCCCGCTTTATGACGTTGAAGATGGGGGACATATTGTTCACGGGGACACCCGTCGGAGTGGGTCCGGTGCATATCAACGATCACCTACAAGGATACCTTGAAGACGAATGCCTTTTTGATTTCAAGGTGAAGTGACTTAGACTTGCCAAACATAATTTAGATTTTTATAAAACCGAAGAATATGAACGTAAAATTCAGGCTAATTCTCTTAAGCTTTCTCCAATTTGCCGTTTGGGGAGCATATTTGACATGTATGGGCACCTATCTGGCCACGCACGGGCTGGGTCGGCAAATCGGCATTTTCTATGCCATCCAAGGTATCGTTTCCATGTTCATGCCAGCCATTCTGGGTATTATCGCCGACCGGTGGATACAAGCTCAGAAGGTTTTGGGTATCAGCCACTTGATTTCTGGCGTGGCGATGATTTCCGCAGGGCTTTACGGCCTCCAAGCCGGTGATGCGGTGCAGTTCGGACCGTTGTTCGCACTCTATACCATTGGTGTGACGTTCTACATGCCTTCGATTGCCCTCTTTAATTCAGTTTCTTACAATGCGTTGGAGGTCAACGGTTTGGATCGTGTGAAAAATTTCCCGCCCGTCCGCGTGTTCGGCACCGTCGGGTTCATTGTTTCTATGTGGTGTGTGGACTTGCTGGGGTTCCAGGCTTCTGCCGCCCAGTTCGTGGTGAGCGGTTGTCTCGGTCTTTTGTTGGGTCTTTACGCATTCTCGTTGCCCGCTTGCCAATGCAACAAAGACAACAAAGCCGTCTCATTGGCGGATATGTTCGGATTGCAGGCGTTCAAGCTGTTTAAGATCAAGAAGATGGCCGTGTTTTTCATCTTCTCCATGTTTTTAGGGGTCTCCCTGCAGATCACCAACGGTTTTGCGAACCCTTACCTGCACAGTTTTGGTCACATCCCCGAATATGCCGACACTTTCGGCGTAAAACATGCCAACATGTTGATTTCGCTCTCACAAATTGCTGAGACACTTTGCATCCTGCTGATTCCGTTCTTCCTGAAACGGTTCGGTATCAAGAAAGTGATGCTGATTGCCATGTTCGCGTGGGTGCTGCGCTTCGGCTTCTTCGGGTTGGGTAACCCTGGCCCCGGCGTGTGGCTCTTCATCTTGTCATGTCTTGTTTATGGTGTGGCCTTCGACTTCTTCAACATCAGCGGTTCACTGTTCGTCGATCAGGAAACGGACATATCCATCCGGGCATCGGCACAGGGATTGTTCATGTTGATGTCTAACGGCATCGGTGCTACCATCGGCACTATTGCTGCGCAGGTGGTGCTCAACCATTTTGTCTTCACTCCGTTGAAAAACCATGCTGACCCGTCCGTCATCATGCAGGGTTGGTCCACATCATGGTACATTTTCGCCGGTTACGCGTTGGTGGTCGCAGTGGCGTTCATCTTCGCGTTCAAGGAGGAGAAGGAAAAGATTCCTTCTGAATCTTAATTTTGATCTTAATTCCGAAATTATCTTGTAGGGATGTCACATTGGCGGCATCCCTACTTTTATTTCACCCGCAATTTCTGTCCCTCGGCAATTTTGTCAGCATTCTTCAAGTTGTTGAGGGATATTATTTTGTCAACGGTGGTGTGGTATTTTGTGGCAATACGGTAGAGTGTTTCCCCAGCGACGACAGTGTGATAAACGGCCTCGGCAGCTTGCTCTTGGGGTTTGGATTGCGCTTGAGGCACGTATTCCCCGGATACTTCAGGTGATTGGGCGTCCGGATCCAAGCTGTGGGATTGTTCGGAAGGGGCGCGGTGTTCAGTTATTTCAGGTGATTGCGCATCCGGATCCAATCCGGAAGCTTTGGGTTGAGTTTTTTCCTCTTGTACGGCAGTCTGTGTCTTTTCAGGTTGGATGTCCGGTGCAGCAGCCTTTGGTTTGGGTGTTGCCGGCTTCCAATTGCCCACCTCAGCCAGTGGTAGGATATTGAAGTCGCGAGACATCAGTGCCATATTGTTCTGCAACACATCTTCCTCTTCAAAGTCAATCACCAGTTCCGGATCGAAATATTCGTTCATGAAACGGGTCTCAAAATGGAGGATGCACTCCTTGGTGTTGCCGGTAGTGCCGGTTTGCCCGATTACTTGCCCGGCTTTCACGATTTGGTTGGGCATCACGCACACCTTGTCGAGGTGGGCATACACGGTTTCCAGACCATTGTAATGGCGCACCACCACGGTAAGACCGTAGTCACCGTAGTCGCAAGCCATACGAACCACGCCGTCGAAACAGCTCTTGACCAAGGTCTGGGGTTCAGTTTTCAGATCGATCCCGGGGTGGAAACTGCCGTTTTTTGTTTCGCCATAGCCAGTGCGGATTTTGTCGAACTGGCACGGCATCACAAACGGATTGTTGGCATCCTGCACCAACATCAGCATCAGCCGGTCGTTGGAGAACGGAATCTCCAACATCTTGCTCCGCAGATTTGAAGTGTCCCAATAACGCTGGTACAAGCCGTATGCTGGAATTTCGTAACTTTCTGATATGTAGGGGTATGATGCTGACTGTTTGGATATGCTTTGCCGACTGTTAAGAGAATCTGCCAAGGCGATATTCTGCGAGTATGCGGTGACATCCGGATTTTGCGCCATCAAAGTTGTAGCGAAAAAAGACAATAGGATAATGGTTAATTTTTTCATTATTTGGTTTTTAATTGTTCGATGATATGAGAAGAGGAGTAACCCTCCACAAACGGGATGGTGGTGACGGTGCCGCCGTTTTGAGTCACGAAGTCTGCTCCGACAATTTGGTCAAGAGCATAGTCGCCGCCTTTCACCAACACGTCTGGCCGTACGGCTTTGATAAGATTTTCGGGTGTATCTTCCTCAAACAGAACGACATAATCCACAAAGCTGAGTGCTGCCAGCACGAAGGCGCGTTCTTTTTCCCCGTTGATGGGTCTTGACGGCCCCTTCAACCGCCGCACAGAATCGTCACTGTTTAATCCCACAACGAGTATGTTACCTAACTTCTTAGCTTCCAGAAGATAATGAACGTGTCCGAAATGCAGTACATCAAAGCAACCGTTAGTGAATACGATTTTCTGACGGTGCAGTTCCAGGGCATTTTCAGTGAAAAAGTCCCGCCCGACGATTTTTCGTTCAATATCTATATTGGAATCACTCATTTTCTTCAGGAATTAGGGCCGCATCATGTTTCTTATAGAAAGAAGTGACGGCGAGGGAGAAAAATCCAAGTACCAATGACACGGCTGTTTGCAGAATCCAACCTATCCATCCGGCGGCTAACCCTTGCGTGTAAGAGATGCCGTAAAGCATAACTATGCCGGCGGTGATGAGCGGGTACGCGCCCAGGCCGCCCTGCGAGATGATGAAGGCGATGGTGCCGAAAACGAGAACGGTGAACGCGGCACCGGGACCGACATGCTGCAGATAGGGCAGGGCATGGAAGAAAAGATAGACACCGAAGAAGTATAACACCCACATGGCAATGGTCCAGAACACAAAATGCCACGGTTTGGGGATATCCTTGATGGAAACAAAGCCATGCCAGATGCCCTTGAAGAAATCGGCAACTTTGACCAGCGCGGGTTTCTTCTGCCACCAGCTACGTGTTGCACGGATAATAATAACGATTAGGGCTATAACAGCTATGACAATGTAGATCAAGTAGTTGCCAATGTAGCTAAGTCCTTTTTGCGCGAACCATTCCTGGAGAGTTGTGCCCGTTTCCTGATCCACGACAAGTTGCGACAGCAAGCCGTTGTTCAGCAGCATCGCGATGATGAGCAGGAAGAGCCAGCAGACCAAGTCAACGGCGCGTTCGAGGATAACCGTGCCAAGGGATTTCTGGAAGGGAACGTTTTCGTAGCGTTGCAGGAAGGTGCAGCGGAGGACTTCTCCGAGACGGGGCAGGGCGAGGTTGGCCAAGTAGCAGACCATCACGGAGTAGAACATCATCGACAAGCGGGGTTTGTAGTGAATGGACTTGAGGAGGAGTTTCGCTCTGGCGGCACGCACAAGGTCCGCCGCTACAATTGCCGCGGCCGAAAGCGTGATGAAAAACCACCCGCGCGGGTTGTTGACCAGCGACATCGAAGAGAAGATCATCTGGACATCTTCTTTGCTTAAATCTTTGATTGACAACCAAATAAATAGAATCCCTAATCCTAAAAAGAGAGTTACCTTGAGGATATCGGGTAATATTTTCTTCAGTTTTTCCATATTTTCCTGAATCATTCGAAATCAAACGGCAAAGATACATATTTTTTAGTTGAAGTAAGAAAAATGGGAGGTGATGGGGATAATGGGCTGATTGTTCGTCAACAAGGTCTTGGTGATGTAAACATCTCCTTTTTTGGGAAAGGGTTGTTCTCATGTCGATCATTTATCCTGCAAAACATCTCTATATTCTTCTCTTTTTTTATGTATTTCCACGTCTTTTTGGATTGATTCTATTTGTTTCTTAGCCCAATTCTGAACTGTTTGATTGGGATGTTTTGTGTAAGGGATAAGAATGTTTTGCTTTTGTGCAATATGATTTGAGAGTGGGTCGTTGGCCGTGCCTGTGCTTAATTGTCTCGTACATGAATTTGGTTATTTATTTTGTAGTTGTTCTTTTTTTGTTCTTTCTTAGACCAATAGCATTATACCAATAAAAGAATGCTTCCGTGTTGGTTTTCTTCAGTTTGTTGAGGGTGTTATACGCCAAATCGGAAATTGTCCAGTCTTTCACTTGCAAAGGGTTGGCGTATTTCTCAATCTTTGTGGCATTTGTGGCAACTAGTGTGGACAAATACGCCGCTTTTGACGCTGAAACTATTGCGTTCTCAATATGGTACGACTCTGAAAAAATAAAACCTTTTACCCGTTTTATGCCGTTCTGCAATTCTTCAAAGTTGCCTTTGCCCATAGTACTGCGGGTGCTGATACATAGCGAGGTCTGTAAGATGTCTTCCAACACATCGGTAACTGCCATTGTCCCGCTTCGGTATCCAATTTCTTTCTGCGCAATCCGCTCAAAAGTTTTTCTTACAATGTCCATATCGTTGCTAAGGTCAAACAAGCAGCCTACATCGTATAGCTGTTTGATGATTTCCATACTCATGCTTTTGCCATTTTTGAAGTATGGTATTCCTGTTGTGTTTGGTGCAAAGGCAGTAAGTTTGTCGCCAAGCAAATCCTCGGCGCATGGGACATCAACGGACATATGTGGTCCTATTGCAGGGATGAATTTCGAGACAATTTCTTTCTTCGAAACCGTGCAATAAGGTGACTGTTCGAATAAAACATCCAACAAAATGTATTCTTCGTCCTGTGAGGTTTTATGGATAGGTGTATAAAAGAACTTGTAATGATGTTTGGGAACAGTGGTTGTTGCTGTCCTTTCCTGTGTCTCCATTCGTAAGAAACCTTGTTTGTCGGCAATGACCGACAAGCCCTTTTCAAACTTGTCAATGGTTTTCGGTATTACAATGTCAATATCAACGGATAAACGTCGGTTGGAATTGGTCATCAACATCAATGAAGTTCCGCCTTTGAAAACAAAAGGAATGTCGGACAAGGCCAGGCCTTCAAGCAAAAGAAACGCGCGGATAGCCTTTTCCACAAGAATCTTGTCGGCATTCCGGTTCGCTTTCGAGACCTTCTCAATCCAATCAATATTTAAGCGTTCTTTGTCAATCTTTTGGCAATAGTCATTGAATATTGCCGTTGATTTGTTGTACCATATTTTGAATTTCCTCCTTCTTGCCTCTTCTACTTGCGTATCTCAAAAGCTTTCCTTGGTTTATGGAGTACCGCGAAAACGCATTAGTGTAGATCAAATATAGTTCATTCCCTTGGTAAGCCTGAAAAATATTCGTGTCACAATAAACGTCCACCAATATTTTTTCAATAGATGAAGTGACAATGTCATTGACAGATATGGTTGGAGCTTCGGTAATAAGGTTTTTTATAATAAAAGGTTTGGCACTTTCCGATTGTACGTAATTGTCCACGATGCTTTCGGTAGGATTGAGATATACCGCTCTCTTTTTTTCTTGGAGAAAATGGAAAATTGTTTCAACCGCATCTTTTTCCACTTCTATGATATAGAAACATTTATTGGATAAATGTTGTGCGAATGAATTTAGGACAGACGAATCCCATACAGAGAAAGATACAAAAGGAAATTGTTTGCTGATCTGTTTGGCGACTGTTGAAAGATTCTTGTCCAAAACAGGCGAAAAGGACTTCTTGTTTCCTATTCTGAAATGCCCTCTTGAAGTTCGTACAATGACAGAGTCCTGAATCATTTTGTACACCCGCCAGTTGATGGTCATCTGCTTTATTTCAGGTTCTTCTTTCCGAAAAAAAGCAGCAATGTCAGCCGTGGTAAAGGATTCAAAAGCGCTGAATGCATTTACAAATTTCGTTCTTTTGTCGTTTTTGGTCATCAATAATTTTTTTGCAAAAATACAAATTTTCGGCAATAAAAACAAATATTGCCAAAAATTTGTATTAGCTTCCATTCATACTTTTCTAACATGTAATCACCTCCATTTCCAATTCTGCGGGGTACAAATGGCCCTACAGACTCATTCTGCTGAAAATTTTCGCAACACCCTCCTCATTTCACCAAGAAATTTGTACTTTTGCCGCTTTAATTTTTCAGATTATGACATCCAACGAAATACGCTCCGCTTTTCTGGACTTTTTCAAGTCCAAAGGCCACCAGATTGTGCCCTCCGCACCGATGGTGATTAAGAATGACCCGACATTGATGTTCACCAATGCCGGTATGAACCAGTTCAAGGACATTTTTCTCGGCAACACCCCGCGCGAATTTCCTCGCGTGGCCGACTCGCAGAAATGTCTTCGCGTTTCCGGCAAACATAACGATCTTGAGGAGGTCGGTCGCGACACCTATCACCACACTATGTTCGAAATGCTCGGCAACTGGTCGTTCGGCGACTACTTCAAGAAAGAGGCCATCGCCTACGCGTGGGAGTTCCTCACCGAGGTGATGAAACTCGACAAATCCCGCCTTTACGCCACTGTTTTCGCCGGTGACGAGAAGGATGGCACCGCCTTTGACCAGGAGGCTTTCGACTTCTGGAAGGCGTATCTTCCCGAAGACCGGATCCTCAAGGGCAATAAGAAAGACAATTTCTGGGAGATGGGCGACACCGGTCCCTGCGGCCCCTGCTCCGAAATCCACATTGACCTGCGTGACGACGACGAACGCGCCAAAGTTCCCGGTGCTGAGTTGGTGAACAAGGACAACCCGCTGGTTATCGAAATCTGGAACCTCGTGTTTATGCAGTTTAACCGCGTGGTTTCCGGCGAGTTGCACCCGTTGGCTGCCAAGCACGTTGATACGGGCATGGGCTTCGAGCGTCTTTGCATGGCTGTCCAGAATAAGAAATCCAACTACGACACGGATGTTTTCCAGCCGATTATTCAAAAGATTGCGCAGAATGCCGGGGTGAAGTACGGCGAGAAGCACGATGTGGATGTGGCCTTGCGCGTGGTGGCCGACCACCTGCGCGCCGTCACCTTCGCCATCGCTGACGGACAGCTGCCTTCCAACACAGGAGCCGGCTACGTGATCCGTCGCATCCTGCGCCGCGCCATCCGTTACGGTTTCACCTTCCTCAACTTCAAAGAGCCCTTCATGCACGCGCTCGTCGCTGACCTTGTGGCGCAGATGGGACACCAGTTCCCGGAAATCAAGGCACAGCAACAGCTTATTGAGAATGTCATCCGCGAGGAGGAGACCTCCTTCCTCAAAACCCTCGACTCCGGCATCCTCAAGTTCGAGAACTACGTCAAGAAGATGGCCGGCAAGACGGTCATCGACGGTGATTTCGCTTTCGAATTGTTTGACACATACGGCTTCCCTATAGACCTCACCTGCCTGATGGCTTCCGAGAAGAACCTGACAGTCGATATGGAGGGTTTCGCTGAGGGCTTGCGTCAGCAGAAGGAACGTTCCCGCGCTGCCACGTCTATCTCCGCCGGCGACTGGGTTGAATTGCTTCCTCAGGAAAGCCCCACTGTGTTTGTCGGTTACAAAGAGGCGGAATGCGTTTGTAAAATAGTGAAATACAGACAAGTAACTGCCAAAAACAAGACTTACTTCCAGATTGTCCTCGACAAAACCCCATTCTACGCGGAGTCGGGCGGACAGGTAGGCGACACTGGTGTGCTGACCAACGGCACGGAGACAGTGGATATCTACAATACCACGAAAGAGAACAATTTGGTGATTCACCACGCCAATAAGATCCCTGCCGATGTGACGGCCGATTTCACCGCGCACATTGATGAGGTGAAGCGGCAGAAGACGGCTAACAACCACTCTGCCACGCACCTGCTTGACCATGCGTTGCGTGCGGTTTTGGGCACGCACGTGGAGCAGAAGGGTTCCATGGTGGCTTCCGACCGTCTGCGTTTCGACTTCTCCCACTTCGCCAAGGTGACGGATGAAGAGCTGCGTGCGGCCGAGAAGATGGTGAACGCTATGATTCGCCAGAACTTGCCGTTGCAGGAATTTGTCGATGTGCCGATTGAGGAGGCTCGCGAGCGCGGAGCCATCGCTCTGTTCGGCGAGAAGTACGGCAAGACCGTTCGCGTGATCCAGTTCGGCAACGCGGTAGAGCTTTGCGGTGGAACGCACACATCCGCAACAGGCAACATCGGGCTGTTCAAGATTGTGTCTGAAGGCGCGGTGGCCGCCGGTGTGCGTCGTATCGAGGCGGTAACAGGAGAAGCCGCTGAAAATCTCGTTTACGAAGAACAGGATACTATTGCTCAACTGAAGGCCATGACGAATGCCACCAATCTGCTGCAGTCGGTGCAGAAGTTGCAAGACGACTGCCAGATGCTGCGTAAGAAGATGGAAGACATCGACCGTCAGATGGCTTTGGAGTTCGGTAAATCCCTGATGGAGAATGCTGAAGAGGTTAATGGCGTCTTATTCATGTCGAAAGTTGTCGATTACTCTGCAGACATGCTGCGGCAAGTCGCCCTGCAGTTGCGTGAGGGTGACAACCACGTGGTAGTGCTGGGCAGCGTGCACGACGGCAAACCGAATTTGGCGGTGGCCATCAGCACCAATCTCACGGAAAAAGTGGATGCTCCGACATTGGTGCGTGCGGCTGGCAAGCTGATGCAAGGCGGTGGCGGCGGTCACCCGACCCTTGCCATGGCTGGTGGCAAGAACCCCGACGGAGTACCTGCTGCCGTTGAAGAAGCCATGCGATTGGCGAAGGAGAAATTGCAGTAGGTGCGCCACGGTGCGTTTCTACAAATAATAACAAACGGCGGTCATTTGGCCGCCGTTTGTGTTGAAAACCATGGAAACAAAAAGAAAGAACCCTAAAAAGGTAAGTCGTCGGAGAAATTCTCTTCCGGAACCTTCGGCTCCGGCGGAGTTGGCTGCGGTTGTGGCGGCGGTGTCACAATTGTTTGGTTGGGCACCTGCGTCACTGTCGGACCGCTGTTCTCCTTGGGCGACAGGAAGGTAAAGGTGTTGGCCTCCACTTCCGTGATGTAGTGCTTCACACCGTTGGCATCATCCCAGTTTCGGGTGCGCAAACGCCCCTCCACGTAAATTTGCCGTCCCTTGGACAGGTACTTCTCCGCCAATTCAGCCAAGTTGCGCCACATGATAATGTTGTGCCACTCGGTCATCTCAATGCGGTTGCCGTCCTTGTCCTTTCGGTACTCGGTCGTCGCTAACGAGAAACTCGCCTTCTTGCTGCCGTTCTCAAATGTCCTGATTTCCGGGTCTTTTCCTAAATGACCCACTAAGATTACTTTGTTAATACCTGACATAATATTAAGTTTTTAAGTTCACGGCAAAAATACAACCGTTTCGAGATGTTTCAACACAGTAAAATAAATATTTATCAAATGTAAAATGTTAATAAATATTTAACACTCGCTGAATCAGTGCTTTATTTGGGTTTATAGCCTGATTCTTTCAGTATTTTCTGGCTGTCTGTCATGTTCATTATGTCTTTGAGGGTGGTTCCGGGATGAGTTTTCATATAACTTTGTATGATTTGGAAGCCGATGAAAATGCCCAAGCGTCCGGGCGAATTGTTGCCGAAGTCACGGGTAAACGGAGCCTCATCCACCATACGTCGGGCGACATCATCACTTTTGTCGTAAACCAGATTCTTTTCAATCAGATAATGCCAGATTGAAGATTCGTGGGATATAGCCCAGTTGTACTGCTCTTTCGTGTATCCGAGAATATCCTGCGGCTCCACATTCGGGAACATGGTTTGGGTAAACAACATCTTTTTTCCCGCAAATACCATATTATCCAGGAGGGTGACCAGCGTTTTGTCCGGAAGATGTTTATAAACCAATGCTTTTGAGAAACAATCTGTTGCCATGTATTTTTTGTCACATCTTGCGGCGATATATTTTGGCATGCCAGCTTGCGCATATTGTTTGTAATCCTTGCCCATATACATGTCAAGGCAGATGAAAATGGTGTTCTCGTAACCGAAAACGGAGGGCATTTGGAAATCAATGCCGGACACGAGGGTACAGAAGTCGGGAACCTTCTCATTCGGGAAATGGGTGAGATAAAGAGTCAGTGCGGGGATGATTTGGTTTTTGAAATCCGACAGGTTCGCATATTTCGCCTCTGTGTCCTTGTAAATCTCTTTGATGACTGGGTCGCTGATGAATCCTTTGACGGACTGCAGCATTTCGGTGTTGTTCCACGCACCGTTGGCTATGATGTTCTCGGGATATTTGCCATACAAAGCCTTAAATCCGGCGGCCATGTCTTTGGTGTCCATGTTGAACAAGTCCTGCTCGTATCTTAAAATGTTGATGTCGATGTTTTTGGCGGTTTTCACCTGCTCTTCGGTCAATTTGGGTTTGGCGACCTCCACGGAAGTGCTCTTTTTCTTGCATCCTGTCAGAGCAATGCAGGCTATCAGTAAGATACAGATGACAGAAAGTGTTTTCTTTCTCATATTATTTTCTGTTTTTTATGCTGGCAAAAATACTATTTTTTGGAATCTGAAAATCCAATTAAATCCTCTATGGTGCAATTCTATTTCCGTATCATTGGAAAGTAGTTCCGACATTGATGATTGAGATTCAGCCATACTCAAGTTTGCGTTTTTTTTGTTATATCAATTTTGCTAAACAAAGTGTTGGTTAAAAGAGAATCTTCAACCAACAATCAGTAAACGGTAAACCAAGTCCAAAAAAAGTGTATTTTTGCTTTTATTAAATATAAACTATCCACCGTATGAAAAAAATCTCTCTATTAGCCCTTTTGCTTGGGATTTCGGCTCTGTTGGGTGTTGCACAAACCACTTCCCTGAACGGCCCTGTCGTGAACATGCAAATAAATGCAAGTTTATGGGTCTTGGACAATACCGAAGACTATATCGTATTTGCCACGCTACAACCCGGAATACCTCGAGGGTATGAGGATTTCCTGATTCATCGCTACGACAAGCACTCCCATTCCATGGAGACTCAAAAATTGGATGACGATTTGGATTGTCGTTTTGCCTGTTATTATGACAATCAAGTTACTGCCATCAAACAAGTGACCAACAGCAAAACCAAATCCGTCGAATATTTTAGAGCATCATTGCCTTTTGCGGCTTCTACAAAGGCAATCAAGAAATTGGACTTCACTTCGTTCTATCAGGTTCCGTTGGAGACCTTTAAGCTCACCTTTTCCCAAATGGTTTTTTCTCCCGACCAGTCCAAGTTCGCCATTCTGACCATCTTGAAGCCCAAATCCGACAAGCAGGTCGCACATGTCGCCGATGTTGCTGTTTTCGAGAACAACGGGGATCTCTTGTGGCACCAGCACCAGCGTGCTCATTGGCTTGTCAACGATGAAATGACATTTTATTTGACTGATGACGGGGTTGTCTATACGGTTGAATATGGCAGTTATTACAACGCCACCGCCCATCAGATAGATTCGCTTCACATTTCGGTTTACAACAGTTCCGATGTCAAGAATTATGCGGAAGGCTTTGGAGAGGATGTTGTGTTTAACTGTGGGAAGGGCATCTTGCGGGATGGTAGATTTGTGGTTTGCGGAATTCCGTGCCCAGGCAAGCGCAATTCCGGCCGGTTGCTTACCTATTTTGTCTCCCCAAACGGCGATGTGGAGATGGAAGAGTCCTCTATCGAACTGCCACTTAATGATGGGCACCGATATGAGTATAGTGAATTCAATGTCGGTCTTGAAAAATTCCTTCCTTATATTTTTGATGTCAAAGAGTTGGAGAACGGGAAGTTAATGTTAATTGGAGAGTTGAATTATCGCGCACAAGTGGGTACAACTATCACTATTGGCGGTGGTTGGGGCGTTGACGAAATTATGGGTTACATCTCCCGTAATCTGTTTGTCGCAACCCTTTCCGGCAAAGGCGAAGTTCAGGCCACATACCTCTATCCTCGAGCCATCTCAACACCGGAAATCCGATATAATGCCTATAACCTTAACAGCCCGGCGGTGTTTGTTCATGATGGGAGACCTAAGTTGATCTACAACGACCACAAGGAAAATTTTGTTCCAAACAACAATATCTGGCATCTTTTGTACAACAATAAGGCAGGAGAAACTTGCGTGGTGGTGGCAGATGCGCTACAGGAAGGGAGATTCGACGGCAAAGTGGTTTTCGCATCCGAAAAATCCCCGTACATGTCAACTTCCCACTTTTCGAACAATTTCGAATTCTTCCATAAGATGCTGCTTTATGATGAGGATGCCGTCTATTATCTGCTCCGGCATGGAGAGAAGTTCCATGTGGAACAAATCACCTGGTAGATGAGAATGTGTCGGTTGCAGGCAAAAAATACGCTACGGCGCGTCTTCGCTATTCACTGTTCGTAGAACACTGCTTACAAATCACTGTTCAGAGTTCACTAAAAAATGTATCTTTGCGCTTTCAAATTGAGTCAATCATAAATAATGTTGAAAAAATGGCAAGAGTATTAATCATCGGAGCGGGCGGTGTCGGATCCGTCGTGGCTCACAAATGCGCTTCCGTACCGGAAGTTTTCACCGAAATCATGCTGGCTTCGCGTACGAAGGCGAAATGCGACGCCATCGCTGCGCAGATTGGCGGCAACCGTATCCAAACGGCCCAAGTTGACGCCGACAACGTGGAGGAAACCATTCGTCTGCTCGAAAGCTACAAGCCCGACTTGCTGATCAATGTGGCGCTGCCGTACCAGGATCTGCCCTTGATGGACGCATGCCTCGCTACCAAGACCAACTACATGGACACCGCTAACTACGAGCCCCGCGACAAGGCGAAGTTCGAGTACAGCTGGCAGTGGGCATACCACGACCGTTTCAAAGAGGCCGGCATCATGGCCCTCCTCGGCTGCGGTTTCGATCCCGGCGTGACCAGCATATACACCGCTTACGCTGCCAAGCACTACTTTGACGAGATGCACTATCTTGACATCGTTGATTGCAATGCCGGCGACCACGGCAAAGCTTTCGCCACTAACTTCAACCCCGAAATCAATATCCGTGAGATTACCCAACGCGGCAAATACTGGGAGAACGGCCAATGGGTGGAAATTGACCCGATGTCAATCCATCGTCCCGTGGAGTACCCGAATATTGGTGACCGCGAATCGTATCTGCTTTATCATGAGGAACTTGAATCTCTCGTGAAGAGCTATCCGACTATCAAACGTGCCCGTTTCTGGATGACTTTCGGACAGAAATACCTCACCGTGCTGAACGTGCTGCAGGAAATCGGCATGACCAGCATTAAGCCGATCAACTACAAAGGAATGGATATTGTACCGTTGCAGTTCTTGAAGGCTGTCCTGCCCGAACCTTCTTCTCTTGGCGAAGGTTACCATGGCCAAACCTCCATTGGTTGCCAGATCAAGGGTGTCAAAGATGGCAAGGAGCGCACCTACTATGTGTGGAACAACTGCGATCACGCCGAATGCTTCAAGGAAGTGGGCGCACAGGCCGTTTCCTATACCACGGGTGTGCCCGCCATGCTCTGCGCGAAGATGATTCTCACTGGAAAATGGCAAGGAAAGGGTGTCTTCAACGTTGAACAGTTCGACCCGGATCCCTTTATGAACGAGATTGGCGGTTACGGCCTGCCTTGGAACGAGCAAATTGACCAGCCGCTGCCTGTGTATAAACACGAGTAAGATGTAGGACAGTCGTTTGAAAAATGAAGTAGGGACGTGCCATCGGCGCGTCCCTACTTTTTTATTGCATATTCCTATATGTAATTACCTCATTCTGTGAGCTATATTGTCGGCATCAATGTAGTATAATGTGTTTTGAAAGAAATGAAATTGCTTGATTTCAGGTAATTGGATGTCTATGGTTTCGATAGACATTGGTGAGGATGCTGTCGGCAGGCTGTATTGGTATAACTTGTTTGCTCTCAAGTAAATGACTCGGTCTTTCATCAGTTGCATGGCCTTCACGTCTGGAATCGGGATCTCTTTTTCAAAGGTGCCGAAGAAGTCGAAAAGGCAGATGCCATGAAGTGTGTCGAGCAGGGCAATTCGGTGTTCTGGAATTACCTGCATGTCTGTCGGGTGAAACTCCCCGGGGAAGGTGATGCGAGATTGGCTGAGGATGTTCAGGTTGAGGTCGGTGAGTGTGAGATTCTGGTTGGCCTCGTCGTATAACACGATTTTGTTAGGGTTGCCCATGGCTGCCAGCGAAACGGTTGTCAACGATTTGTCAAGTAAGTTCAGTGAACTTTCGATAGGGGATAACTCGCTGTTCAACAAGACAATAGTTCCGTTTTCCCGATAAAAGACGAGAATCTTGGAAGCGATGCCGGCATCCACATGTGAAATGCTGCCGAAAGCGGCATCGCTGTAGTTCAGTTGTCGTGTGCCGTCGGTGGAGATCATGTCCAGATTGAAGCCATGAATGAGAAAAACGTTCCCCTGAATGTCAGTGGTGATGTATTCGCATGGCGTGTCAGAAAAAAGTCGCTCCTGGGCATTGGCGCAGCCCAGGGCGACTGTAAAAGTTATGATGATGATGAACCGTTTCAATTTTCAGGTTTCTGGTTTCGGATTGGGTAGAGACGCAAAATTTTGCGTCTCTACATACGTATCATACGTCTCACGTCTAAAACTTGCACCCAACAGTGGCCACGACACTGTGGATTTTGGAAGCGTAGTTGCAAGGAGCGCCGTAAGCATCATACAGCCAGTAGGAGTCTTTGTTCATGCGCAGAACGTAAGCCAGGTCGCCAAACATCACTTTTCCTCTGAAACCAACACCTGCGGAGATGAAGTGGGTGGTGTTGTTATACGGGGAATTTGTCATCTTGTACGGGGAGGTCTTCAGACGGTAGCCAGCGCGCAGGGCAAACCCTTGCGTAATGTTGACTTCGCCGCCCACTCTGATACTATGCGAGATACCGAATTTCTCACGGATGGCATCGTTCTCCATGACATAGTCATAATTGTCCTCATACAAGGAGGCCATTCCATAATCCTGAAATTCGTATTCGGCGGAAATGAACGCACGTTTGGCGATGAGAAAAGCTGCATCTACATTGAACTTCAGAGGAGTGGTGAGAGTGAAACTGTTATAGTTGCTGTAGGAATCTTCATTGTTGTTGCCGTTAGAATAGTTGGTCATCATGGATCTATAAAAGTTGTCCTTGACTTTCCAATAGTAGGTGGGAGTGTGGAAAGCAGCGCCAATGCGCACGAAATCAGCAGGTTGATAGAGGATACCTACCTTGAGATTCACGCCTGTTCCCGAGTTCCGTTGTTCAGAAACGAGTGTGTAATTGTTGATGCCATACAAATCGCCGTCCTCTGCGGGAGCTTCGGAGTAGGTGGTTGTCTCCTTGAAGTCGAGGAACGGGAAACCGAGCGTGGCACCGATGTACAACTTGTCGCCGTAATTGCCGCCGAAGCTGAACACCATTTCGTCAATGGCACCGCGACGGGTCACTACAGCTCGTTGATCGAGGTTTTGATTGCTGAAACGGCTGAAATATTGATCGTTTGTGCCTGAAATGGTGTCAATCAGCCAGCTGTTCCAAAACAAGTATCCGTCACCTGTCAAGTTGCTGAAGGAGGTCCCGTTAACGTGGTTTAACACCATATCCATCAGTGTGCTATTCACTTGCGCGTTGGCGCGGAAGGTGTTGTTGTAGTCCATGATGCGGTTGTACCCGAAACCGAACTGCCAGGATTTCCATTCGTTGTCGCGGTGAATGTTGTGCGTCATCACAATGCCCGCCTGAGGAAGGGTGTATCTGAACTTCTGGGCAGAGCTTTTGTCGCCGTGATAATAGGTGTCAGTATAACCGAAATTGAGCGACATCGGTGTGAAGGAGACTTCATAGCGTTTGTACAGACCGATGGAAGCGGGGTTGGTACTGAGCGCGGAGAAATCTCCGCCCGTGGCGCCAAATGCGCCGCCGGCACCCATGAAACGCGCCGTGCCCAAATAGTCGGCCTGCGAAAAGGTGAAGGCTTCATAATCCCCTTGTGCATTGGCCATTCCAAATGCACTCATTATAACGATAATCAATGTTGCTATTCTTTTCATTCCTGATTGTTTTAAATTATGCATTATGCATTATGAATTATGAATTAAAATTATCTTCTCCCACCGGAATGTCCGCTACTGCTATGTGATGAGCTGGATGAACTGCTGGAGGATCTGCTGCTGCTTGACGGACTGCTGTATGAGGAACGACTGCTGCTCGACGGCGCGCTGTAAGAGGGTCTGCTGCTGCTCGACGGCGCACTGTAGGAAGGGCGGCTGTTACTCGACGGAGCTGAGTAGCTGGGACGGCTGCTGCTTGAAGGTCTGTTGTAGTTGGATGGAGTGCTTGAAGAACTGGGTGATGAGGGTCTGTTGTAGGAAGGAGTACTATGCGAGGGATTATTGTTCGTAGAACCAGACGGGGTATTGTAATTTCTTGGATTTGAGTAGCTTGGATTTGTTGAAGCAGGTCTGGTCGTCGTGGTGGGTCTGGTCGTGGTGGCCGGACGTGTGACCACTCTGGAAGGAGTCACCACCGTACGTGTTACCGTGCCGCTCGGCTTGCTCGTGGTCGTTGTTTCCGTTCTTGAAGAGGAAACGTTCGTACTGGGGGTGTTCGACGAGGAAGCGGGTTTCGTTACCGTGAAATTAGAGGTGGAAGACTCTGCTCTTGCAGTTGTTGCATTAGTCGTGGGAACGGAAACCCCAGTGTTTGTCGGTTGAACATTGATGTCCGTAGGTCTGTTGACAGGTTTCGTTTCCGTGCGGGCGCCTGCGACAATTGGGGGGGTTGATGCGGAAGAAGTGGTGCCGCCATTGTTGAAAGAACTACCCGCTCCTGTGGTCCCGCTGGCAAGTCCGTCATAACGTTGGTTGAAGGAAGTCGGCGTTGAGGTCACGGAATAATGATTGTTGGTCTCGCCGTTGCCATAACCGCCACCAGCCATACCGCCATGATGCCCGTTTTCGGGAAGCTCGCCACGATTGTCTCCGTTGCCCACTGACGGTCCTATGTTGTTGCGGTGACCATAGTAATAGCTGTGATTCTGGTCATGGTGGTTGTGATAGTAGTCAATTGGATCGCAGCCATGATGATGATACCATGGATCTATGTAAGCCAGGTGGTGGTGATACGGGTAGTGCCAACCCCAACCGTAATGGAAACCATAATCATACCAATAAGGAGAATAGTAGTATGGACGATAATAATAGCTCGGCCACCACCAGTTGTAGCCCATGTAAATGCTCAAGCCCCAGCTGGACGGATAGTAATCGTACCAGTACATGTTGGTGAAATAGGGGTCGTAGTAGCCCCAACCGGTGTAGTAATTGTTATGGAACCGGCGGATGCGGGAACTGTAGGCGTAGTCGTAGTAATCGTCGGGGTCGTAGCTGTAGCTGGCGCCCGAAGAATAGACCGGGGCCGCCTCCGCCTCGTCCACCACTTCCATATACGTGGTGACGACCGGTTCCGTACTACCCGGATAATAGGTCAACGTACGCAACAGATTTCCGTTTTCATCGGTCTCGTAAATGATGGAATCCGCCTCCACGGTGGCGTTATTGTTCGCTGTTTGCGTGGCGGCAGACTTCATGGTTTGGGCACTTTTTTCACCCGATGATGAGTAGATGTCATCGTAATAGGCGAAATTTGCAGTGGAACAAGCTGCTAATAAGCAGGTTATTGCGCATGCAAGGATTAAAAATTGTTTCTTCATAGTGTCCTCCTTATCTCTTATTTTATTATTTTTGCACCTTAATTTTTTAATAGACGGCAAAAGTAATAAAAAGTTAATTTATATCAGTATTTATGGCAAAAAATTTTTGTACAAGAGATGAGAATTATTCGCAATGGTATAATGACATTGTAAAGAAAGCGGACTTGGCGGAGAATTCTTCCGTGCGTGGATGTATGGTGATAAAACCCTATGGATATGCTATTTGGGAGAAAATGCAGCGTCAATTGGATCAGATGTTTAAAGATACAGGCCATTCCAACGCCTATTTCCCGATTTTTATCCCGAAATCTTTTTTCAGCCGGGAGGCCAGCCATGTGGAAGGCTTTGCCAAAGAGTGCGCGGTGGTGACCCACTACAGACTGAAAAACGACCCCAACGGTGGGGGTGTGGTTGTTGATCCCGATGCCAAGCTGGAAGAGGAACTCATTGTGCGCCCCACTTCCGAAACCATTATCTGGGATACGTATAAAAATTGGATCCAATCATATCGTGACCTGCCGATTCTCTGCAACCAATGGGCCAATGTGGTCCGTTGGGAGATGCGCACCCGCCTTTTCCTCCGTACCGCAGAATTTTTGTGGCAAGAAGGACACACTGCACACGCCACCCGTGAAGAGGCTCTTGAAGAAACCGACAAAATGATCCATGTATATGCTGATTTTGCGGAGAAGCACATGGCGATTCCTGTCATTATGGGCGTGAAATCCCCGAACGAACGCTTCGGCGGCGCACTTGACACCTACTGTATCGAAGCGTTGATGCAAGACGGCAAGGCCCTGCAGGCAGGTACATCCCACTTCCTCGGACAGAACTTCGCCAAAGCATTCGACGTGAAATTCCTCAATCAAAAGAACGAGCTTGAATATGTTTGGGCTACTTCCTGGGGCGTTTCCACTCGTCTCATCGGTGCCCTTATCATGACCCACTCTGATGACAACGGCCTCGTACTTCCGCCTGTTCTTGCTCCCATCCAAGTGGTGATTGTCCCTATCTACAAGACTGATGAACAACGCCAACAGATTGCAGATAAGGTAGATACGCTGGTGCAAAAACTGAAAGCACTCGGCATCGCTGTCAAGTTCGACAACGACGATACAAAGCGTTCCGGATGGAAATTCAACGAGTATGAACTCAAGGGCGTTCCTGTGCGCGTAGCCATTGGCCCGAAAGACATGGAAAATAACGAGGCAGAAGTCGCCCGCCGCGACACGATGGAGAAATACAACGTCTCCTTTGATACTTTGGTGGAGCATATCCAGCACCTTTTGGATGAAATTCAGCAGAATTTATACAACAAGGCCCTGAAATTCCGCGAAGAACACACCTATAAGGCTGACACTTGGGAAGAATTTGTCGATTTACTCGACAACAAGCCCGGTTTCGTCTATGCTCACTGGGACGGCACGCCCGAAACCGAAGAGAAAATCAAGGATCTTTGCAAGGCGACCATCCGTTGCATCCCGTTCAACAACCCGCAGGAAGAGGGCAAGTGCATTCTGACCGGAAAACCGTCACACCAGCGGGTGTTGTTCGCAAGAGCATACTAACAATAACATAGACATAGACTTAAACATAGACCAAGTTAAAGTCTAAGTCTAAGTTTAAGTCTATGTCTAAGTTCTAAGTCTAAATCAACATGAACCAACCCGACAAATACGCAGACGCTCTCGCCGGTTTCCGACATCTTTTGGAAATTATGGACGAGTTGCGCGAGAAATGCCCGTGGGATCGCGAACAGACGTTCGATTCTTTGCGGAATCTGACGGTGGAAGAGACATTTGAGCTTGCCGACGCCATTTTCCAGAAGGATTACAAAGATATGTGCAAGGAACTCGGCGATCTGATGCTGCACATCGTTTTTTATTCAAAAATCGCATCCGAACAACAATTATTTGAAGTAAAAGACGTTCTTAATCAGTTGTGTGACAAATTGATCCGAAGACATCCGCATATCTATGGCGAAATGAAAGCGGATTCCGCCAATGAGGTGCATGAGAACTGGGAGAAAATAAAACTGCAGACGGAAGGCAACCGGTCGGTGCTTGGCGGCATTCCCTCTGGAATGCCTGCCCTCACGAAAGCATACCGCATTCAGGACAAGGTGAGTGGTGTTGGGTTTGACTGGGACAATAAAGAGGATGTCTGGGATAAGGTTCAAGAAGAACTTGGGGAGCTGAAAGTGGAAGTGGACGCTGGCAATCAAGCCCGTATGGAGGAAGAGTTTGGCGATGTCCTGTTCTCTCTTATCAATTATGCCCGTTTTCTTAATGTACATCCTGAAGACGCTTTGGAAAAAACGAACCGTAAGTTCATGCGTCGCTTCCAGCTGCTGGAACAAATGGTCAAAGCTGACAACCGACAACTTACCGATATGAACCTCTCGGAAATGGATGAGTATTGGGAGCGAGTGAAAGTAATGATGAATGATTAATAGAATTATGTATAATAAATTAAATATAGTATATATAATATTATTGTTCATATTGGCTGCTTTTGTGCCGTCGCAGATGAACGCCCAAAAATCCTCCAAAGCGGCTCCATTGTGCGAAAAAGCCAAAAAGGCCATGCAATTGCAGGATTTCACTAAAGCGATGGGCTATCTCAACCAGGCTCAGGCCAAGGATCCTAATTATGCGGATATTTACATTATGAAGGGTGACATTTTCAATTTCACCCTTTTGTCAGATTCAGCGATGAAGAATTATCAGCGTGCCATCGACATTATCGGGGATCCTGATCCGATGTTATACTATATTGCGGGAAACGAGGGTGCAAAGTGTGGAGCATATGAATATGCTCTGAAATCGCTCCAGCTTTTCTTGCAGAAAGGCATTCAGTATCCTGAAATCCTTCCGGATGCCCAGAAAACGATTGCTAATTGCAAGTTTGCCATTGAATCCATGAAAAATCCAAGAAGTTTCGAACTAATGAACATGGGTTCCGGAATTAATTCCGAATGGGACGAGTATTTGGCAGCCCTTACCGCTGATGACGAGCAGATTGTATTCACGGTGAAGCGTCCTCGCGACAAGGGTACCGTGTGTGCATTCTGCCTGAACGAGGAAGATCTTTACAGTAGCCATAAGTCGGTGGGGGAGTGGCTTCCCCGTGAGGAACTCGGCGCCCCGGTCAAATCAGGATATAACGAGGGGGCGCAATGCATTTCCCCTGATGGGAAATACCTCCTCTATACGATGTGTGATGCCGACTTCGGGATGGGCAGCTGCGACCTTTACTGGGCGAAGCGTATCGGTGACCGTTGGTCGCGACCCCGCAATTTCGGTGCGCCGGTGAACACCTCCTCCTGGGAAAGCCAGCCTTCCATGGCCGCTGACGGCATGACCGTCTATTTCGCATCTTCGCGTCCTGGCGGATTCGGAGGAATGGACATCTGGAAAACCACCATGACGGCCGAAGGCGAGTTCTCAGTCCCTGTTAACCTTGGCCCGGCCATCAACACTCCCGGTGATGATGCGGCTCCCTTCATCCACAGCGATGGCCGAACGCTCTATTTCGCTTCCAACGGAAGGGTCGGAATGGGCGGCTATGACCTGTACTACAGCACTTTGCAGGCTGACGGCACTTGGAGCGAACCAGTCAATATGGGTTATCCTATCAATTCCCCGGCTGACGAGATCAATGTTTTCATCAACGCTCACGGAACCGTGGCATACATAGCCTCCGACAAGGATGGCGGCTATGGCGGTCTCGACCTCTACAGCTTTGAACTCGACGACCAGCTGCGTCCGAACCCCGTCACCTATATCAAGGGACGTGTCAGGGATGCTTTTTCAGGTGAACCTTTGTCCGCCCGCATAGAAATGATTGACTTGAACACCAAACAGTTGCTGACAGCCACCACTTCTGATCCCCAGACAGGAAGCTATCTTGCATGTGTGCATACCGGCGGCAACATTCTGCTCAATGTTTCCCATCCGGACTATCCCTTCTACTCCGAGAACTTCCAGATAGAGAAGTCTTATACAGAGCTTTCCCCTTATCTGAAAGATATTTCCCTGCAACCTACAGATGTGGGCACAGTTGTGACGCTCAAGAATGTTTTCTTCGATTTTGACCGTTCAGAGCTGAAACCAGAATCCTTTGTGGAACTTAACAAGCTGGCCGATTATCTGAAGAAGAACGCGATCCGCATAGAGATCGGGGGGCACACCGACGACCAAGGGTCGGAAGAGTACAACGACCGCCTGTCTGAAAACAGGGCGAAGGCTGTGTATGACTATTTGATCCAAAAAGGCATTCCCGCCGAACGCTTGCAGTACAAGGGTTACGGTATGAGGTTGCCTGTGGCTGACAACAGCACCGAGGAGGGTAGGGCTGCCAACCGCAGAACAGAATTCAAGATTGTCAGATAGAGAATAGGTGATGACATAATGAATCGCGCCGGAAAGATGATTTCCAGGCGCGTTTTTTTTAACACCCTCTTGGAATGTGCACGCAAGAGAGGAAAGATGTAACCATATAATCCGACATCTCGTATAAACCATTGAAAGGACTACTATATAATATGGTATTATATGAACAAAAATGAACGATCTTTTTAAAAATTTCGAGTAAAATAGGGAAAAAACAAATTGTTGAAAAAAAACCAAAATTGTTGATTATTTTTAATTGACTAATAATCAATATATTATGGTGTAGTTTGAAAAAAATCGAAAAAAATAAGAGAAATGGATAAACAATGAAAAAAAAATGTATTTTTGCAGGTTAAAAATTATGTATAGTGTAAAGTAATGTATAGTGTTGAAATATAGGCAAAAAAAGGGTTTGAATAAAGTAAAATAAATAATATAAATAACAAATTAAACAAAAACAGTATGAAAAAACTATTATCAATTTGCTTTCTAAGCATGCTGCTGGGGCTTTTCAGCTTCGGCGTTAGGGCGCAAAATGGCAATGGCTGTACAAGTGGTTTTTGGATTGAGAATCTTCAACCCGACACTGTTTACGGCGTTGTGAACATGCCGCCTGATGGCAAATTACCGTTGAGCCATACGTTGGGCCATTTTCTCAATGGCTCTACCGTATTGCCAGGTAATGTCACCACGATTGGTAATACAGAACTGTATGAGTTGCACTTCTGCAACACATGCGGTCTGGATCCAAAAACAAAGGTCTCCATTGACTGGGTGCTCCTGCGCAAAAATGATGTAACCGGCGAGTGGGAAGAGGTGAATGACAACCTCTCCAACTACGCGGAGTTTGGCATTTACACCTTCTACAACCACCTCAATCAGTACGGCCAATGCCAGTCCATCCATTGGCTGGGCGGTCGCGTGTTTAACGGATTCGGTTATTGTGAAGACCAAAGCTTCGCTTCTGGTATCCCGTTGCTTGATACCATCTCTGGATTAAACTGCCACGGTGATGCTCCGACAAACTATCCGGGTGCTATGCAAGCGGAACATGGAACTCCTATGGCTGTCCTGTCTCAACTTGGACAAATTGTTCCGGCTGCCGGTCAGGTCAATGTTTACAGCCAAAATCATGACTACTTCTATATGGACTTCTTTGAACAAACGAGAAATATCGTTGTTCTCAAATGGAAACAAGTTGGTAACTACAAATTGGTCATGCGTGTACGCCAACGCCTCGGCGGTACTCCCTGGATGAACGAATTCTGGAAAGAGAATCCTGATGGAACGATGTCTGAAACGGATTATGTCGGTGGTCATCAGTCTTGCTGTGGCCCTGTCTTGGTAGAAGATACTATCGGACGTCCCGATTTCGGCGAAGATTGTATGGAAGTGTGCGAGGGTGGTTCTGTTGACTACGGCCGTCCGGTTTATCACTTTGATGTTACTATGCCTGACACCAATGTTGTCTTCGGTGAATTTAGAGGTGATGATCCTACCTCTGACTGCTACTATTTCCATACCGACAGCGTGAATCGTTTCCACTTCTTCGTGCGCGAGACCCCGCAAGTGCAAACCCAAAATCTTGCTGTCTGCAAATGCTCTTATATCGATCTGAACTCATTAGTGACTTTGGCTGACACGGCCAACAAGGGTGTTGTTGCTGTGAGACTTGAATGGTCCCTTAACGGCATTAGTGGCTGGACCACAACAGTCCCCGCTGCTCCCACTACCGTGGGTACCCATACGTACTATGTCCGCCAGACCAATATCTATAATACGTGTGGCGAAGTGTTAGAGTGTACCGGCCCGGCTGCTCAAATCACCATTACTATCAGAGAGCTCCCTGCTCCGACAGGCGGTTCATACGATATTTGTAATGAAGATGAAGCACTCACGAAGACTCTTACAGTCAGCCGTGCTAACGATACCTACAACTGCTCCACCACAAGCGTTTGGAAACTCAACGGCGATTCAGTTTACACGGGTGATTCATACACCGTTACGTTGGCTGATCTCAGACCGGCAACGAACATTGACACGGTGGTTACCTATCATGTCTATGCTTACAATGCCGCAACAAATTGTTATTCAGCTGACTATGCTGTTGTAACGCTGACGTTCCACCAGACTCCGGAAATTCAGCTCAGCTATCTTGACACCATCTGCCCGCATCCTGCATTTGTGGATTTCACCATGTTGATTACCTCAACGCAGACTGAGTTCCCCTATTCAGTCCACCAGACTTCCACCTTTGATGCTGATTATGACGCGGAGCTGAACAGCCCTAACAACCAACAGGTCACCACGTATAACAAACCCTATACTCAGATTGAAGATTTTGAGTGTGAGGGTATCTATTACCTCTATTATGAGGTCACCGATGCCAATGGCTGTGTTGTGAAAGATACGGCTAAGTTCATCGCTTTGGATACTGTTCCTCCTGTTGTGGAACCTGACACTTTGAGATATACAGTGAGTGTGTGTAACTTTGAAGGTGCGAACTGTCCTGACACCATCAAGACTCTTGCCGGTTTTGACGGTCTCGTTGACGAACTTTACGACGAGTGCGGCGAGATTGCCCGCTTCACCTGCAAAGATACTACTTACGTTTTAGATTCTTGCGAGAATGTCTTGAAGAGAACCTACACTTTCTATGACAACTGCAACAACGCTTCCACATTGACCCAGATTTTCACTGCTCATGATACCACAAGACCTCATTTCGTGACGGTTGACGGTCGTCTGCTTCACGAGCGCTTAAATCCGAAACGTGATTTGAACTGCACCTATAATTCCCTCTCTAAGGATGAATTTGTCCTCGCCCTGTTAGGCAAGGTGGAGGATGAGTGCATGGAATATGATTTTGAGACGTTAAAAGCTCATTCTGACTTCTATTTTGAGGAATCTTCAACCTTTGGTCACGTTTTGGCGTATGACAGCCTCGACATCTTCAGAACTGGCAACGGCGACGGTACCCTGCAAATTCAAATAGAAGCTGTCGTGACAGACAATTGCGGCAACGAAGTGAGAGCTTTTGTATTCTACTTCAATGAGCCGAAGAAATTGGAGATCCTTCACCCGTCTATCACGGTTGATCCCGACAAGATCTGTTTAGGCGAATCTTCAGATCTCACATTTGACGCCAGCAAGATCAAAACAGACGTTTATTTCGAATTAGCCGAACCGCTGACCTACTCTTGGACTTGCGCCAACCCGGCTGTTAACTTCATTGGTGACACTAATCTCGACACTGTGAAGGTTACTCCTACCGAAGCTGGCACTTATGTCATCTATATGACAGTTGCAGACGCTTACGGTTGTACTGCTTCTGACTCAGCTGAGCTTTATGTTAAGGCTGCCCCGAATATTGTCATCATCCCTGTTGATCCTGCTATCGGTAATCCGCCGTATTGTCCTAACGTAGGTCATGTCACCATTGGTGCCCGCGATGCTGTCACTCTTGAAGTTATCCCTGGCCTCACCTATACATGGACCGGCTCACAAGCAGTTGATACGAATTCTATTCATGACACCACTCAAATCTTTGTTGCTCCTGAGCTGTGTAAACATGATTATGACGCACAGGTTCACGTGGTTGATATCGAATACGGATGTGAAGCGGATGCTGAAATCATTGTTCCTGTGGAAGACAAGCCGATCACGTATCTTGGCCATGCTCACAGAGACACAGCTTTGCTTGTGAACGACTGTAAGATGGTTGTGACGGACTTCATGCAATATGTTGCCGACAGCCTGTACAATCCTTGTGGAAACTGGCCGTATGACACAATTTGGCAATCTCCTGAGGTGGGTACTGTCATTACGGAGAACACTCCTGTCACAGTATATGTTGTTTCTTTCTGTAAAACGGACACCCTCAAGATTACTGACAAGTTCGAAAATCTCAAATACCCGTACGTCCTTTCTGTAGATGCTACTGTTGTGCCGGCCGCTGACTGTGAGCCCGCCACCTTTACACACACAGCCACTACCCAAAATGCTAATGGTCCTGTGACCTTCAAGTGGACAAAAGGTCTCACCCAGGTTTCTACCGCCCAAACCTTCTCCAGCATCGAGATGGTTGCCGAAGGTATGGATTCCACAAAATATATCTATATAGTTGAAGCCACTGACTCTTTGAACTGTAAAGCTACCGACAAGGATACTGTTACAGTTTATAAGACGGTGTTTGATATCGATACTTTGATTGAACCCAACACGCATTGTGAGCGCCTTTACAATGGTAGAATCACGTTGCTGAATATGCCTGAGCATTATAAATATGATCTCTACACTCGTAATGGAGATCAATTGGGCGTGTTCTTGCTCCAACATGGTACGAACAATCCTCAATTGGATGGTGAGATTCATTACACTTCCATTGTTTTCGACACTTTGGTTGACGGTGATTACAGAATCATCATCACCACCGACAAGGGTTGTGAGAGCGAATTCGATTTCACTATTGACCGTAATACGAATGATCCTGTCTTCAACGATGATGTTGACCATGCAAATCCCACCCACTGCACCAATGACGACGGTTTCGTTTTGATCACTCCTGAACAAGGTTTTGCATATTACGTTGTTAGTGTGAATGAAGAAGAAGAGACTGTTGAATATGATTATACAATGGACGGTAACGTTCGTAAGTATGGTCCTTTGACTATTGGTGATTATACAGTTTATAAAGAGGATCTTGCAACTCATTGTATAGCAGACACTACGGTTACGATTAACGAAACTGATTCTGCACTTCAATTCAATGTTACGGCTGAGCCTAACACGCTTTGTGGCGATGAAGAGTTCAATGGTAAGATTACGCTTACGAAGATCAATGACAATGTTGTCCATTTCGTTATTACCAGTGGTGATTTTGTCAAAGAATTCGATGCTACTGAATTAATTACTACTGTTGACAGTCTTGCTGAAGGTACTTACGAAGTTTTCGGTAAAGACATGACCACGAATTGTGAACATACTACCACGGTGGAAGTCGAGAATGGCAGATCCAATCCTGTATTCCAAGCCTCCCCGAATGCTAATAATTACTGTGATAATGATAATAACATAGTGAATGGTTCTGTCACTCTGACACCTGCCACTGGTTATACCTACAATTATTACAGAATGGAAGAAATCGCTGGTTTGATTCCTCCGGTTGTCATTGATGAAGAAGGCAATGAGATTCAATTGGGTGATCCTGATGATTATGCTTCTACACAAACCATCTTGACCCAGGTTGCTGAGGCTGACAAAGATAAACTTGCCGCCGGCATGTATCTCATTGAAGCTATCGATGAAAACGGCTGTGTTTCTACAGATACTGTTGAGATCGAAAATGATCAGTTAATTCCTGTTGTGACTGTTGAAACAGAGGAGAACAAGAGCTGTGACCCGACTTTGATGGCATACACAGGTAAACTTAAGTTCAAGATCAACAACTATAATACAGCTAACAAACCTTATACGATCACTGTTAAAGATTCTAATGATGTGGTTGTTTATAACAATACAAATGTTGCTTCCAAAAACACTACTGTTTCTGGTTTGGGCGCTGGTGTCTATACCTACATTGTTATGGACAAATACTTCTGCTTTGACGACGGCGAAGTTGAGATTGAACAAGAGGAACTTGAATCTCTTATCCTGAAACAGACTCCTAACACATTCTGCTATAGTACTGTTGCTAAACCTGGTAATGGTACGATTACGGTCATGCCTCCTTACGATAACCTGAACATGTACGATTATAAGTTATCATACGGTATTGTTGGTACGGACGAAGAGGGTGCACGTTTGGATGTTCCTTTCGTTGACCTTTCTTCTACAGTTGCATGGTTGAAAGACACTATCTATTATGTGACGGTTACGAACCTTACCACCGGATGTCCTATCGCAGACACTATTACTGTTCTGCCTGGTCGCGACACTCTGACGCTTACGGGTATTCCTACTCCGAACCAAATGTGTAAAGAACCTTATAATGGTCAGATCGAGCTTGATGTCACTTACAGACCTTACATTTTCGACTATTCTCACCTGCTTGAAGCTATTCGTGTTTCGGTTTATCCGCCTACAGCTCAACGTGGCTATATGTACAGCATCACTGACGATCAGTTCTCTTCATTCCAGAATGGCAATGTATTCACCGGTTTGAAGGACAGCACCTATTACTTCTATGTGATGGATACAATTACCCGTTGTATTTATGATGGTTTTGACTCCATCGTTGTTGAGAAACAGGAGAATGACATCGTCATCACAGATACGGTTACCCCGAACCACGCTTGTATCGCCGAACTGTATGATGGTACCATCACTGTTACTGCTACCAGCGTGATGTTCAACCCTGCTCAGTTCGAGTACAGCATTAATGGCGGTGCTTTCAGCGCAGTGAACTCTTGGGATTCTCTGGCTCCTGGCGTATATCATATTGTTGCTCGTGAAATCAATTCTGGTTGTGAGAATTCAATCGATGTTGAAGTCAATACTCAGAACGAGTGCACTCCTGAAATTGAGGTTGATAGTCGTAAGTACTGTCTCAATGAGGAGAACGCCACGATCACGGCTACTGCTATCCTTCCTGAGGATTCTGAATGCGAAGGCGATTTCCGCTACAGATGGCATAAGGAATGTTACAATGAGTATATAGATGGTAGAACGGTCTCTGTTCCTACTGATCAAGAGATGTGCTGCTTCTATACTGTAACCGCCACGAACGTTCTCACTGGTTGTGAGGCCTTCAAACGTGTTAAGGTTTGTGTATATGCTACTAAGCCCATCGTTTATACGGTTAATCATGATCCTATCGAAGGTAATTCTACCGAAGTTTGTGAGAATGAGTCACTTTACATAGGTATTGTTGAGAACGGCTGGGAAGAGGCTTGGTGGACAATGAACCATACCACTGTTCTCCCGACTGACAATCCTGAATATGAATTCTTCATTAACACAGCTGACTCAGTCGCTGCATATGCAAGTGATAATGAGAAGTGGACATTCAATGATCCTGTTACCTTCTGTGTTGAAGTAATTGACACGAATGGTTGTTATGCAACTGGTAAATTCAACTTGCGTATTAATCCTCTCGTACGTCTTACCAATGAAGAGACTGTTTGCGAACTTCCTATCTATTTTGGTCCTAATGACAACCTCCCGATTAATCCGACTCCTGGTGCTGTTGTGGTTGTTAATCCTGTACTCAATGGTTATGACATTGACGAAGAACTGATGGCATCTATCCTTGATGGTACTGTTGAATATCCGTATTCAGTAAGCCGCGTTGACACGATTCAATCTGTTGGTGAGGGTTGCGATACGATTATGACAACACTTCTGACAGTCCTCGGTTATCCTGAGATCACCGGTCAGCTGCAAAGCTCTTACTGTGAAGGTACCACTATCAGTCAGTTGATGAATAATATTACAATCACGAATTATGATGAGGAAACTCTTCAGATTCTCCTTAATGGTGAAGAAGTCACTGAGGAATATGCATTGAGTTACAATCCTGATGTTGTTTGTAATACACTTACAATTTCTTGCAGCTCAAGCTCTGAAATGCAGTGCTACAGCTCCAAAGACTTCCACTTCGTAGTGAATGCTCTTCCTAATCTTGAGCCTATTGAAGATATCGATACTTTGTGCGCATCTGAAGATGGTGTAATGGAAATTCCTTTCTATTACGAATGCAAATATACTGTTGCTACTTGTGATGCAAACAATGAGCCTGTCTTCAATGATCAAGAAGCTGAAACAGATGCTTGCACAGTTGAAGTTATCCTTAAGGATTCTCCCGAGGCTGTTGATTACACTGTACTTGAATACACATTGTTTGATGGTTTCTACTATCAAGTCACTCCTGTTAAGTTGTCTTACGATGGTAAGTACCTCGGCTTCAAAGTCACAAACACTTGTGGTTCTGTATATTCTAATTTGATTCAATTGCATGTTGACACTATTCCTGAAGGCTATGTTGACACCAATGCTATTTGCGCTGGTCTTGAATTTGATTCATTGGCTTCAGTTATCATTACCAATAGTGACGATTTGTTAGATCCTTCTCAAGTTGAGGTTAGTACATACGTTAAGAAAGTTGCCGAAAATGAATTCACATTGGTTAGCGGTGATCAAATAGTTGATTACAGCTATGATGGCGCTGAAATGTATGCTGTGTTAAGCAACCACTGCGGTTCTTACAATACGGATACTGTTCCTGTCAAGGTGTCTGACAAACCGACAATCAATATGAATGCTCAAGGTTTGATGGTTTGTGCTGATGAATTCGATGAAGAATTTGCTACAGTGTTTGGCTGTTACATTCCTTCCCCGACTCCTGCTCCTACAGAGAATCCTACTATCCTTGATTACCAATTTGAGCCTTTCAAATATGATGCTGGTGATGTTGTTCCGGATTTGTCAACAATTTCTATGTTCAACTATGTCATAGCTAATGGTTCTCCGTTCATCCACACCTATTGGGCAACTGCCACTATGAATGAAGGTACTGTCACTTATGATTCTGTTTCTGTTAACGATATCAAGACGATGGCAGTAGATAATTGCATTGACATTTATTACTATGCTGAGAACTCTTGCGGTTTTGATGTGGTTGGACCGTTCCCGGTTTGTATCATCGATGAGCCTGAGTTAACTGTCACTACTGGAACAATTTGTCCTGATTCATATATTACGGATGTGATCACCTACACGGTGGATTGGCATTCTGCTGAAGGAACTGTCCGTTGCATAGCTGTCAAAGGTGGTCAGGATAATTATGAGATTTCAGCAGCTACCACAGCAGCTCTTAAGTTCGAGGATGTCATCAACTACAATGGCGGTGAGATTCTTGTGATTGCTGAAAACTACTGCGGTGCTGATACTGAACATGTTGCTTTGAACATCCCGACATTTGACTACACGGAGCCTGAGTTCCAGCCTGCTTGCGTTGGTTCACCTTTGTCTGCTTTCATTGCTACCGCGCCTACGAAAACCATCACTGTCGCTACCATTGTGAGCGAGGGTTGGTATGTTTTGAACGACGAAGATGAAACTGAAGATCCAATCACGCTTGAAACTGTTGTGAACGAACCTATTTCAGTTTTCTACAAGTGGGTTACTTCTTGCGATGAAGTGTTTGAGACGGATGCTCAAGAACTTCAACTGCTTACTGTACCGACTGCCTCTATCGAAGATATCACAATTTGCGAAGGTTCTACAATTGATCTTGCAGCAGCTAACTTGACTATTACTGCTGATGAAACCACTCCGTATGATGCTTCATCTATCACATGGACAGTCGATGGCGAGCCTTACGATGCAAATGCTACTTATACTGAAAATGCTACCCTTACTGTCACGATTCAGGCCACTTGCGGTGTTGTTACTGCTACTGCTAATATTATCGTCAATCATCCAGAACCTGTTGAGATTGAAGGACCTGAGAATATTTGTAACAATAATCCTGTTACATTTACGGCTACTCCGGGATTTGAATCTTATGTGTTCACCTTCGATGGCGTTGAGCAAGCAGAACAATCGGATAACACCTTCACTACGGAGCCTCTTGTAGCTGATCCTGCTACTGGTACAAGAACCTACACTGCATCTGTCACTGTGGTTGACGCTAATGGATGTAGCAGCAGTTCTGCAACCGATGCAAGTGTGTTTGTCTCTGCTCTGCCTGGCTTTACTTTCAAGACTTTGCCCGAGAAGACAGAAACTCATGACTTTGAGGCAACTACTGGTCAAAGTTTCCGTTATATCTGGATGGTTAACAATGATTGTGATGATGCTGACAAGTTGGTGTATGTTGAGTATGAGTTCTACCGTAATGGTCAGAAACTTGAACTTGCTCCACAAGAAACTAATCTTTCTGACAATCATATTCAGAAGTATATTTGCACGCAATATACGAACTATAATGGTCTTCCTCAATACAAGTGGAACACTAAGAACATTATCTCTTTCCTCAGACCGACAACAGGTTCTTCTTCACAACTGCGCATAGATAGTTCTTACTATTTTGGTGCTGCTCCGAATGTTCAATCTAATAACACCTATTATGGTAACCACTATCCTTATACAACCTTCGGATTGACTGATGGTGCTAACTCAAGTTATTATGATGACGTATGGATGCACTTCCTCGCTAATCGTGAGGTTACTCAGGAAATTGCCCCATTTGCTATGGAGGGTGACTATACGATTGTGTTCAAGTTGTTCCAAGTGGCTGACCCGTATAACTATCAGTATCCGTTTGTCAATGACATGGGTAATCCTGTTTCTGCGGAAGGTTTGAATAATTATGGTGTTCCTGCTATTGGTGGACACTTCTTCAACGCTTCTGATACCACTCTTCTTATTACGGATTCTATCCATATTAATGTGACTGGATATGAATATGATTGTAATCCTCCTGCCGCTACTCCTGCTCTTGCTTCTGAGTTGACAGTTGACGAATCTATTATCGCTCCTGATATGGAAGTCTGGCCGAACCCGGCACCTGCTATCACCACCACGCTTAAGGCTCGTGTCCACAACATGAGTGGTGAGGCTACTGTCACTTTGAGCACTCTCGGAGGCCACAATGTTTACTCCGGTAAGATCAACATTGATAGTGATAGCTACTACTTTGAGGTCGGTGTCAATAACCTCAGCGTCGGTACATATATTATGACCGTTCGCAATGGCGATGCCATCATCACCAAGAAGGTTGTTGTTACTTCCTTGTCTCGGTAGTTTGCAAATCGAATAACGCAAGGGAGTTGTGCGCACATCGCGTGCAACTCCCTTTTTTAATGGTTATGGGTTATGGGTTATGGGTTATTGAAGCGGGGTTATAGGTTAAGAGGTTAAGAGGTTAAGAGGTTAGAGGGTTAGAAGGTTAAGATTAGGTTATAGTAGTTTAACAAAGGAATGAGAAAGGGATTTGTCATACATTTCATCCGGCAGTATGCCGTACGTTTGGCGGGGGTGTTCTTGCTGAATGTCGTCTATGTGCTGCTTACGTTTTTCACTTTTTTGATGATTGAACCATTTGTGAAACTCCTTTTCCGTGGCAATTTGGATAATCTGAGTCCGTTGTCCTCTTATATTGTTTCCCTTGTTGACGATGTGATACCGTTTGGCAATCTTCAACAGTCAATGGCGTTGATTATTCTCTGTGCTGTCTTGCTTTTTTTTCTCCGTAACTTGTCTGCCTATTCTTCTCAGTGGGTGATGGCGCATGTCCGTAGTGATTTTCTTTATTCGTTACGAAATCGTTTGTACACAAAGATGATTTCTTTACCGTTGAGTTATTTCACCCGTCAGAACAAAGGGGATGCGGTCACGAGAGCCGTCAATGACACGCAGGAAGTAGAATACACAGTACTTACCTCTCTTCAGAAATTTCTTACCGATCCTATTGCGCTGCTTTGCTATTTGGCGTTCCTCTTCTATTTGAACTATCAGTTGTCACTATGGGCTGTGCTCTTGATGCCTTTGTCTTTTTTGATTATCGGTTTCTTGTCTCACTTGTTGAAGCGTTCTTCGAAAACCTATCGTCAGCGGTTGGGAGTGTTGCTTTCGCATGTGGAAGAGACGTTGTCAGGACTACGTGTGATTTACAGTTTCAATGCTCAGGAACGTGCGTATCGTTACTTCACCCATCTTAATCGGCAATTCCACGACAATCAGAAAAAAGTATATAGACAGAGCTATTTGGCTAACCCATTGAGCGAGTTTTTGGGCGTGGCCTCTGTGATGGTTGTTTTGGTGATTGGCGGCACTTTGGTTTTGTCGGATCGGTCATCGCTGTCTCCTGAGCTTTTCATCACCTATATAGCTCTTTTCACACAGATTATCACCCCCGTGTCGAACATCTCTTCCGCTTTTGCTGACTATAAACGTGGCGAGGCGGCGTTAGATCGTATTTACGAGTTTCTTTCTATTAGAGATGTTGTAGAGGACACACCCGATTCGTTGCCCATTTCGGATTTCCAAGACCGATTCACTTTTCACGATGTTTCGTTTGCATATTCTGACACGGAGGTCATCAGCCATTTGGATTTGGAGGTGAAGAAAGGGCAGACGGTGGCCTTTGTCGGGCAGTCTGGAGCAGGAAAGAGCACCTTGGCAGATTTGCTGATGCGTTTTTATGATCCCACAGGCGGCGAGATTCTGTTAGACGGGGTTTCCGTGGAAAAGTTCCGGGTTTCAGACTATAGAAGTCTTTTTGCGTTGGTTTCGCAGGATGTGATGCTGTTTCATGATACGATTTACAACAACATCACCATTGGACGTGAGTCCACGCTGGAGGAAGTTGTGAAGGCGGCCCAAACAGCCAATATTTACGATTTCATCATGTCTTTGCCAGATGGGTTCGACCATATTGTCGGGGACCGGGGGACGGTGCTTTCCGGTGGTCAGCGGCAACGGGTGAGTATTGCCAGAGCAGTATTGCGCAAAGCACCTGTGTTGGTGTTGGATGAAGCCACTTCGGCGATGGACACGGAGTCTGAGCGGCTGATCCAGCAGTCGGTGGAGGAACTTTCCAAACATCGCACAGTGGTGATGATCGCCCACAGGCTTTCCACGGTTCGAAACGCCGACCGCATCTGCGTTTTAGATGAAGGCCGCATCGTGGAACAGGGCACACATAAAGAGTTGATGGCGGCACGGGGAGCGTACTATCAGTTAGTAGTTAGTAGTTAGCAGTTAGTAGTTGAAGATCCTGTTCGGTATTAATCCCCTTTATTTGTATAACCATTTAACTATAACCATCAATAACCAATAACCAATAATCATTACAATGGCAAAACATAAATTAGCAAGATTTGCGGAGAACGCGACATTTAAGAATTTGTTCCAACATACGGAATACGATAGGATAGGGGAGGTGTTCCCGTTGCGGGGGCGTTGGCGGGAGGATTATTTCCACAATGACCGTCCGATTGTGCTGGAGTTAGGCTGCGGCAAGGGGGAATACACGATTGCGATGGCGAAGCGCTTCCCCGAGCGCAATTACATCGGTATCGACCGGAAGGGGGCGCGGTTGTGGCGCGGCTGCAAGGATGCGATTGAGCAAGAGTTGGCGAATGTGGCGTTCCTGCGCATCACCATCGACCATATCGGGTGGTATTTCGCGCCGGGCGAGGTGGATGAAATTTGGGTGACGTTCCCGGACCCGCAGATCAAGAAGGAGCGGAAGCGGTTGGTGGGCCCGCATTTCGTCAACGACTATTACCGCCAGATTTGGCCCGCAAAAGGCGGTATTTTGCACTTGAAGTCCGACAGCGACTTCCTTTACGAATACTTGTTGGAAACGGCCGCAGAGCAGCGTTGGGAGATTTTGGAGAACATTCCTAACGTGTATGCGGGCGGTGCGGATCCGTTGCTCACCGAGGTGCAGACGTTTTACGAGAAGATGTGGTTGGCGGAGGGAAAGACGATACACTATGTTCAATTAAGAATTAAGAATGTAGAATGAAGAATGTAATGAAGTGAAGAAGGGCGTGGTCTGTGGCTGCGCCTTTTTTGCGATTTGCGATTTACGATTTACGATGATGAGAGGATTGACGACGAAAAGCGATAAATTAAGGTGCGTGCTGTTTGAGATGCAGCCCGTTAGGGCTGAAGGGCAAACTAATCACAATTCACCAATCACCAATTACAAAAAATTGTATCTTTGCGGGTTGAATTTTAGTCACAAACAATTAATCAAACCAATATGAAAGAAACCGTTTACAGAGCGAAACATGAGGCGTTGGGCGCCAAAATGGAAGAGTTTGCCGGCTTTTACATGCCGATTCAGTACGACAGCATCACCAACGAGCACTTGCAGGTGCGTAATAAGGTAGGTGTGTTTGACGTGTCTCACATGGGTGAGTTCACCGTGAAAGGTCCCAAGGCCTTGGCTTTGCTGCAACACATCACCACGAACGATGTGGCCGCATTGTTCCCGGGCAAGGTGCAATATTCTTGCTTCCCGAACGGCAAAGGCGGTATCGTCGATGACCTGCTGGTCTATAACCTCCACGACGAGGATTATCTGTTGGTGGTGAACGCTGCCAACATTGACAAAGACTGGGCATGGGTGGTCGAGCAGAACAAGGCTTTCGGTGCCGAGATTGAGAACATCTCCGACAGCATCTCCCAATTGGCGGTGCAAGGACCTCTGGCTCTCAAGGCCATGCAGAAGCTGACCAGCGCGAACGTGGTGGATATGGAGTATTACACCAACAAGATCATCACTTTCGCCGGCATCGACAACATCCTCTTCTCCACGACCGGTTACACTGGCAGCGGCGGATGCGAAATCTATTTCCCGAACGAGGTGGCCATGAAGATTTGGGACGCCGTGTTTGAGGCTGGTGCCGAATTCGACATCAAACCGATCGGCCTGGGTGCCCGTGACACCTTGCGTCTGGAGATGGGCTTCTGCCTGTACGGTCACGAGATTGACGACACGATTTCCCCGATCGAGGCCGGTTTGGGCTGGATTACGAAGTTCGTGGATGGCAAAGATTTCATCGACCGCAAGTATATGGAAGACCTGAAAGCTAACGGTGTGACCCGCAGAATCGCCGGTTTCGAGATGATCGACCGCGGTATTCCGAGAAACGGCTACGAGGTGTGCGATGCCGAGGGCAACGTCATCGGCGAGGTGCGTTCCGGCACATTCGGACCGTCCGTGAACAAGGGTATCGGTACGGCGCTGATCAAGAAAGAGTTCGCAAAGGCGGGCACGGAGATTTTCATCAAGGTGAGAAACCGTCTGCTGAAGGCCGTGACGGTGAAGATGCCCTTCTATACGGCGAATTAAACCAATTAAGCGAATTGTTATACTAGAATTCGCGGAAAAATGAAAAGTGCGGAAATCTTTGGGGTTTCCGCACTTTTTTGTGGTTTGTGGTTTGTGATTTGTGACTTGCGATTTGCGATTTACCGCAAACCGTAAATCGTAAACCGTTATAGAGGGTATTTCCGTCGTACATTTTCGGCGAGGAATTGCGCCACCTGGTCGGTGGTGAAGCCCGACACATTGAGGACCATGTCGTAGTTGCGGGCATCGTATCTAGAGGTGCCGGCGAAAGACTTGGTGTAGTTTTCGCGGGCCTTGTCGGCGCGTTCCATGATGTCGCGGGCGCCTTCCTCGTTCACGCCTTGCCGATCCATCAGTCGTTTTACGCGGCATTCGGGGTTGGCGATGATGAGCAGCCGCATGGCGTCGGGATTGTCCTTGAAAATGTGGAATCCGGTGCGTCCCACGATGATGCAAGACTCCTGGGAGGCGAGGTTACGTAGGATTTGTTCCTCTTCGATGTAGAGTTGCTTCGAATCGACTTCAAAGGAGTCGTAAGCAATGGCGGCGGTGGTGCCGAATTGCTTGTAGAAACGGCAGAAATCGGCCCACCAGCCCGGTTTGGTTGCCTTGATCTTCTCGGCATCCTCATTGGTGAGATTATATTTTTCAAGGATGGAGGCGAGGATTTCCTTACCATATACTTTTACGCCGAGCAGTTCGCCCAGCTTGGTGGCGATTTCCTTGCCGCCTGAGCCCGCTTCGCGGTTGATAGTGATGACGAATTTCTGGTTTCCCATTGTCTTTACTTTTTTATTTCGGAATTGAGGCGGCAAAAGTACGATTTTTCGGTTTACGGTTTACGATTTGCGCTTTCTGGTTTCGTTTTTTTCAGATCACTGTACACCACTCACTATTCACTAAAAAATACTACCTTTGCGCCCGAAAAAGCAAACGAAAATGTACAATCCTGATTTTATGAAAGAGGCCATCCGTCTGGCGAACGAGTGTTTTGAGACGGGTGTAGGCGGGCCGTTCGGGGCGGTGGTTGTGAAGGACGGCGAGATTGTGGGTCGTGGCCGCAATATGGTGACGGTACATAACGATCCCACGGCGCATGCGGAGGTGCAAGCCATCCGTGACGCTTGCCGCAACTTGGACACATTCCAGCTCACTGGTTGCGAACTCTATGCCAGCAGCGAGCCTTGCCCGATGTGCTTTGGCGCGATTTATTGGGCGCGTCCCGACCGAATTTACTATGGCGCGTCCTGCGAAGTGGCTGCTGCCGCCGGCTTTGACGACACGTTTATCTATGAAGAGATTGGCAAACCCATCTCAGAGTACTCCATCCCCACCGAGCAGCACGACGCGGAACTCGCTGCTGTGACGTTTGAGCGGTGGAAGGGGTTTGAGGGACGGGTTGAGTATTAGACGTAAGACGTAAGAGATGAGACATAAGACGAGAGATGTGAAGTTTGGGATGAGGCCTTGGTTGTGAAGCGTGGGGTGTTGATATTTATTTTATTAGAGGTGTGTGCATAATCCAAGAATATTTATTTTTGCAGAAATAATTATTAACAAAACATTAAAACTTATGAAAACTTATTCCTTTGAAAATCTAGAAGTTTGGAAGAAATCCAGAGAACTTGTGTTCTATGTTTATCAGATCCAATCAGCATTTCCTCATTATGAAAAGTATGGTTTAGGGGACCAGCTGAGGCGAGCTGTAGTTTCTGTGTCGTCTAACATCGCAGAGGGCAATGCCAGATATTCAGCTAAAGAGCAGGTTCATTTTATAGAAATTGCCATTGGTTCTCTGATGGAAGTGTATTGTCAAATAGTTTTGGCATACGATTTGAAATATATTACAGAAGAACAACTGAATCAGTGCAATGAAAGAATAGAGACAGTTCTCAAACTCCTTAATGGATTGAGATATCAAAAATTCAAACTTATATCATCAAGTACCTCCAATAAATGCTCGATGATACCCAAGACTCCCGTTTTCTCGTAACCCCCAACGTCATACGTCTCCCGTCATACGTCTCCCGTCATACGTCTTAATTCATTCATGTTAAATACAACCAAAATGGAAAAAATCGGCAAGCTATACCTCATCCCCACTCCCATCGCGGAGGGTGTGTTCGGGAACTTCTTCCCGATGGTGAACGCGGATATCATCAATGAAACGGACTACTACATCGTGGAAGCGGTGCGGACGGCGCGGCGTTTCCTGCGGTACGCAGGCATCAAGAAACCCATCGACGAGCTGACCTTTTTCGAATTGAATGAGCACACACAGGGGGTGGAAATCAACGATTTCCTGCAACCCTGTTTGGAAGGCAAGAATGTGGCGGTGATGTCTGAAGCGGGTGTGCCGTGTGTGGCCGACCCGGGGCACAAGGCGGTGGAGAAGGCGCACCAGTTGGGAATTGAGGTGGTTCCGCTCATTGGACCGAGTTCGCTGATTCTTGCGCTGATGGGCAGTGGCATGAACGGGCAGAGTTTCGTGTTCCATGGGTATCTTCCGTCGGAGCAGTATGACCGCGAGAAGCGGCTGAAGGAGCTTGAGGCGGTGGCGGTGAAAACGGGTCAGACGCAGATGTTCATCGAGACGCCCTATCGCAACAACCGGATGACGTCGTCGATCTGCCATGTGTTGCAGCCGGCCACGCGGATATGCATTGCCGCGAACCTGACGGGCGAGAATGCGTTGTTGAAGACACAATCGGTGTCAAAATGGCGGAAATATTTTGAGAAGGAGGAGAATCAATTGGGGAAAGTTCCATGTATCTATCTGATCAATAGATAGATAAAAATTTTCAAAAAGAATAGCGGGGGTAACAAAAAAAGTGTATTTTTGCGCCGTCATTTTTCGAGTGACACGTTCATTGGAAAATGTGCTGCCATGGTGGTGGAATGGTAGACACGAGGGACTTAAAATCCCTTGCCCATTGCGGGCGTGTGGGTTCAAGTCCCACCCGTGGTACGATAAGCGGAAGTAGCTCAGTTGGTAGAGCACAACCTTGCCAAGGTTGGGGTCGCGAGTTCGAGTCTCGTTTTCCGCTCAAAGTCTTATAAAACAATAAAAATCAGCAAATTACAGACATAGTTTGCTGATTTTTGCGTTTGAATCGGGACAGAAACGGAACAAGTCATGTTTTTGTGGTTTGCTGGACAAGCCTCAAAAAAAAAATGTCTAATTCATCAAACAGGTTAGCCGTATCTTCGGCGTATTCAGCTGTCAATTATCTGCCAGCAACATTGAAAACCAACAAATCAGGTTGGTTGATTGAGTACTACGTGGAGAATCCTCAAACACAGGAACTCTCCCGCAAACGTATTAAACTACAGAGGCTTCTCAGCCGCTACTCCTCGAAGACGGAGGCGAAGAAGCATATCAACAACATCATTGTGGCGCTGAACATGAAGCTGTCCACGGGTTGGAATCCTTACTTTCAAGGCGAGGATTCCCGGATGTACACTCCTATACAAAAGGTTTTGGAGCAGTATCGCGTAGAGGTCGCACGAGAGCATAGGAAATCCACCGCCGAATCCTACATCTCTTTCTCCAAGATTTTTGAGGATTGGATAAAGCGGAATTCTCCGAACATCTATTCCTCTATGATTTCCCACAGCATGATTGTCCGCTTTATGGACGATGTGCAGAAGGAACGTGGCGGACGCAGGGGCGGTGAAATCTCCCCTCGCACATACAACAACTATATAAAGAACGGTGGCGCGTTCTTCTCGTGGATGATCAGCAAGTGTTACTGCAAGGAGAACCATTTCCAGAAAATCAAAACCAAGAAGGTGACGGAGAAGAAGCGCGTGCTCATTCCCAGCGAGAAGCGTGTGCAGATACAACAGTATCTTGTGGAGAAGAATCCCGGCTACCTCGCCTTTCTCGAACTGATATACGGTGCGTTGCTCCGTCCAAAGGAAATATTGATGCTGAAAGTCGGCGATGTGTCTTTTAAGGAGAAGACCATCACCGTGAGAGCGGAAGTCTCCAAGAACGGCAAGCAGCGTGTTGTGCCGATGACAAAGGAGATAGAGCATATATTGTTCAGAATGAACCCTTACGAATACCCGTCCGAATTCTTCCTATTCAGCAAGGAGCAGCGACCGGGCAGGGAGCAGATGGTGCCCAAATATTACAGGAAGTTCTGGGATAAGCTGCGCAAGGAGTTCAACCTGCCGCTGGAGATGCAGCAGTATTCGCTGCGCGATACGGGCATCACGGAAATGCTCAAGAACGGCCTTGACCCGCTCTCCGTCAAGCAGCTGGCCGACCACTACTCTCTCTCAATGACCACCATCTATTCCAACCACGCTGACCCGCACCTCAAGGAGCTGATTCGGGAGAAGGCTCCGGGGTTCACGTCGAATAATGTGAGGGTGTGAATTTAGATTGTAAAGGATAATCTTGAATAAAAAGACAGTGAGTTCACACTTCTGTCACGGTACCTGGTGAATAATTGCCAGAATGTTGTTGGAGAAAAGCTTGATGGCCATTGCCAAAAGGATGACCCCGAAGAACTTCCGCAACACGTAGATGACATCAGCGCCCAACCACCGGCTGATTTTGTCCAAATAGCGCAGCACGATGTAGTCAATGACAATATTGAGCGCCAACCCGATCATAATGTTCACTGTGGCGTACTCCGCGTGGAGCGAGATGAAAGCGGTAATGGCCCCGGGCCCGGCGATGAGCGGGAAGGCGATGGGGACAATGCTGGCCCCCGACGAGGCGGGTTCGTTTTTGATGATATCGCGCCCGAGAATCATCTCGAAGGCGAGGATGAAGAGCACGATGGAGCCCGCTACAGCGAACGATGGCATGTCGATACCGAAAAGTTTGAGCAATGCATCTCCCAAGAAATAGAAACCGACGAACAGAATCAGGGCGGCGGCGGTGGCTTCCAAAGGTTTGATTTTCGTCCCTTTGTCGCGCATGGAGACAAAGATGGGGATGGATCCCGTTATGTCAATGATGGCGAACATCACGAGGAACGTGCTGAATATCTCTACGAAGTTGATTTGTGCGAACATATAACTTTTTGTTTTGCTGTTGTTAGATTATCTAAGTTTCTTTTTCAAGCCGCAAAAGTAGCATTTTTTATTTGTTGCTTAACGAACAAAGAAAGCGGAGTCCGAAGGCCCCGCTTCCGTCGTATGGAAAATGCAATGTTAACGCCAAATCTCTTCGTCACTCGGGATGCGCATGCGAGTTTGCAGCGGCGCCACACGAGTGATGTTGAGCAGGTGCTTGTAGGTGAAATTCTCGGAGATGGAGTTGTTGCCCCAGCTGCCACAACCTAACGTGTTGGTCACGGGCAGACCGTTCTGGATGCTACCGCCGGCGGTGGTGGCGCAGATGGCGTTCACGATCAGACGAGAAACCGACAACTCCGTACCGGCCTTGATGATGTTGGCCTGGTTATTGGAGTGCAAACCAGCAGTGTGACCGTTACCCTCGAACGAGAGGTTGGTTTGCGCGATTTCGATAGCCTGATCGAAATACTGGTAGGGGAATGCGCCTAAAACCGGACACATCTTCTCCTTGCTGACTGGGTCGTTGGGACCGAAGCCGCCGTTCGACTCTATCACGATTACCTTCGCATCTTTCGGAATCTTGATACCGGCCTTCATAGCAATGTACTGTGCCGACTGGCCGACCACATCTCTGGCCGTGTGACCGTCTTCGAAGATGGCCGCCAACACTTTTTCGCGCTCTTCGGGAGTAGTGACATAACCTCTGTTGTTACGGAATGCTTCCATGATTTCGTCGCGAGCCTCCTGCGGGTAGATGACACTCTGCTCACCCGAACAGATAATGCCGTTGTCGAAAGAACGTCCAGTGACGATCTTGCTGACAGCCAACGGATATTCGATGTTGCGGTCGAGGATGACCTGCACATTACCGGCACCCACACCGAAAGAGGGCTTTCCGGAGGAATAAGCGGATTTCACCATAGGCATACCGCCAGTGGCTACGGTCACGTCGCAGAAAGCCATCAAAGCCTGGGTTTTTTCCAAAGTGGGTTCCTCTATAATCTGCACCATACCATCCGGCACTTCCATCTCCTTGATGGCTTCCAGAATGCATTTTACTGCTGCAGAAGAGCATTTCTTGGCTTTCGGATGGGGGGATATGATGATGGCGTTTTTCGTTTTCAGGGCAAAGGAGATTTTTGACATTGGGGTCACGATGGGATTGGTCATCGGCACCACGCCGGCCACCACACCGATGGGCTTCGCAATCTCAATAAGGCCGTTCTGTTCGTTGATGCTCAAAATACCCATCGATTTCTTGTTCTTCAAATCCCACCAAACGCCTTTGGATTTGTTCCTGTTTTTGGAAACCTTGTCCTCGTAAACGCCCATTTGGGTCTCTTCCACGGCTAGCTTGGCCAGGTCTTCGGCGTTCTCGAAAATGGCACGGGTGGCCAACTTCACGGTGTTGTCCACATCGTCTTGATCAAATCGCGTGCAATAGATGGCCTGAGCCTTGCGCGCCTTGTCTATCATGGCTTTTACTTCTTCAATTTCTGTCATTTTTCTGTTTTTAATATAACGTTTGATAAATTTTGCGAATGTCTTCTTCGTCCAAATGGACATAATTATTGGCTAAAAGCCGCTGTTGTGTTTTGAGCACACTGGTGGTGAACTCGTCTATCTCGACGGGTTTCATGCCATAGTGATGAAGCGGGTTCTTGGGAGCCAGTTTGCTAAGCAGTTCTTCGAGCTTGTGATAAACGATGCGTGGGTTGCCCTGCAGCAAATCCCTGTTGATGTTGAGATTGCGGATGATAATCTCGTTCAGCTCGCGGATGCTTCCATAAGGATTCTTCTCGAAATAGACCTTGAACACCTCGGTAAGGAACTGGTAGTTGGCCTCACCGTGGGGCACGTGATAGCCTCCGCCCAACGGGTAAGAGAGCGCATGTACGGCACCTACACCGGCGTTGCCGAAGGCAATACCCGCGAAATTGCTGGCGGTCAACATCTCCTCGAAATGGTCGAACCGATAATCCTCGCCATGCTCCGAAATCCCTTTGAAAACGTTGAGAATCATCTCTATAGCCTTCTCGGAGAAGAGGCGTGTGTAGGCATTGGCTTTCGGGGAAAGATACGACTCCATAGCGTGGATAAGAGCATCGATGGCACTGTAGGCATAGAACTTGAAAGGAAGCCCTTTCAACAATTCCGGGATAAGCACTGCATCGTCGGCCAGAATGGCATTGTCGGCTAAGCCCATCTTAGTGTGTTTGGACTTAATCTCGGCAATGGAGATGTTCGTCACCTCGCTACCTGTTCCGCAGGTGGTAGGCACGATGACCAACTGTTTCTCTTTCACGATGGGGATTTTGCGTTCGAAAGCGTCCGTCGCATTGTTCAAATCTTTGAGAACAAAGAGTTTGGAGATGTCAATAACGGTGCCGCCTCCGATGCCAATGACGCGGCTATAGGTTTTACCCTTCACCTCGCTTAAGATGTTGTTCATCATTTCGTCGGAAGGTTCCCCGCTGCCGTATTTGTCCTGCATGACGAAGATGCAAGGCAAATTCAGCTGTTTCATGAATGGCTCATACAGAAACGACTGCGTGATTACCAAATCGTTTTCAGACAAGGCGAACGCTTCCGCGAACTCGCTGAAAGTCTGATAATTGCTGATGTTTGTTTTTACTGTGAACATTATTGGTTTATTACTTCGTGTTAGTTATTTCATGTTAATTAGCTTCGCTGTTGGTTATTTCATGTTAACATTTACTCATCAACATTCACTCACCAACATTTACTAAAACTTGTAGGCTTTTTCAAACTCTTCACAGAGTTTTTCCCGGAAATTGGGATGGGCTATGGAAATCAAGGCCTCAGCGCGTTGGGTGATGGTTTTGCCCTTGAGGTGAGCGATGCCGTATTCAGTGATGACATAATCCACGTCGTTGCGCGAAGTGGTGACAGCCGCGCCGGGGGTCAATGTAGCTACAATGCGGCTCACCGTGCCCTTGGCGGCGGTGGAAGGCATTGCCATAATGCTGCGACCGCCCTTGCTCATGGCCGCACCGCGTACATAGTCCACCTGTCCGCCCGTACCGCTGAATTGCTTGGTCCCCATGCTCTCGCTGGCCACCTGCCCTTGCAGATCAATTTCAATGCAGGAGTTGATGGCCACCATGTTGTCGTTCTTGGCAATGATATACGGATCGTTAACATAGTTTACGCCATAAAGCGCCACATTTGGATTGCAATCCACGAAATTGTAGAGTTTTTGGGTTCCCATAAGGAATGTAGCAACGAGTTTACCTTTGTGCAAGGTCTTGCATTCGCCGTCGATGACACCAGCCTCGACCAAATCAACCACGCCGTCGGAAAACATTTCGGTATGGATGCCGAGGTGCTTCTTGTCCTTCAACTCTGCTAACACAGCATCAGGGATGGCACCAATGCCCAATTGGAGCGTGTCACCGTCCTTGATAAGGGAGGCGCAGTTGCGTCCAATAGCCTCTTCCACGGAACCGATTTTGGCGGGCTGCAACAACGGTGGCGTATAGTTGACTGGCACAATGTGGGTCAATTCGGTAACGTGTAGCAACGTGCCACCAGAGGTGAAAGGCAGCTGGTCGTTCATTTCAGCAATGACCACGCGAGCCTTTTTGGCAGCTGCAACGGCATAGTCGCATGAAAGCGACACCGAGCAGTAGCCGTCAGGACCGGGTTCTGTGACGGTGATGGCCGCCACGTCGCACGGAATCTCATTGCCCAACATTTCGGGAATGTCCTTGAAGTAGGCAGGAAAAAAACTGCCGGCGCCACTCCAGACAGCCTGTCTGGAGTTGACACCGACAAAGTTGGTCAGATGGCGAAAATTACTGTAACATTCTGGCATAAAGCACTCACCTTCGCCAAGGGTGAGCATGTGGTAAATTTTGACATTGTGGAAGTCGGCATGGTGCTCAGCAAGGGTCTTGATGATCTTGCGCGGCACACCGGCGCACTCCGACATCACCACTGTATCACCGTCTTTGATGCTTTTAATTGCCTCTTCTGCGGTGGTCAAGCGTTTCTTATATTCATTTCTCCATTCCATACTCAATCTCACTTGATTTTTGCAATATCTTTGGCCAGCTGTTTCTTGGCCTCAAGGTCGCTTTGGCGGCTGATCATGATGCGCTGTGCCTGAGGCGAACCAGCACCGTGCATACTCTCCGTTCGGTAACCGACAGCAGCGGTACCAAGGGTGAGGTTCTCGATGAGACGCAGGATGCGCATACGCTCCTCAGTGGTAAAATTAGGCGAAGCTTTGAGATATTTCTCCACATAGTGACCGATTTCCTTGCTGCGCAGGTCGGCCTCGCTGGGCATGGTGACCATCAGCCCCCCGGCAATATCCTCGGCCAAACGGGCAATCTCGTATGGCAGACGTGTAACATTCTGCTTGCAGACGTTGGCAAGCAGCAGGTTGATCATATAATTACCGGCAGCCATCTGGCATCCTTCGCAAGAACAGGCGATACCGCAGCTGTAGAGAGTTTCGTTGAGGTGCGTCATCTCGATGATTTTGTCCTTGATGTGGCTGGCTTTCGGCACACCGTTGGCTTCTGCGGCCAGTGCAGCGGCACCGATGAGCACATCGCCCACACCTACTTTACAGCCGCCATAACTCTGGCGATGGTATCCGGCGAAACGCTCCACCATCATACCGGCGAAGTCGTACTCTTCGCACATGAAGACGCGGTCGTTGGGGATAAACACATCGTCGAAGATGACGAGAGCTTCATGACCGCCAAACTGCGAGTTTCCGAGGTCAATGTCGTGGTATTCCTCCAGTTTGCGGGTGTCGCAGCTCTGACGGCCATAAATCATGGTGATGCCCTCGGCGTCGGTGGGAATGGCAAAACTCACCGCGTATGCCTTATCTTCTTCCTTCATAGCCTGGGTGGGCATGATGAGATGTTCGTGACTATTCACCGCACCGGTTTGGTGAGCCTTTGCACCGCGCACCACGATGCCGTCGGCACGGATTTCAGCGATGTGGAGGAACAAGTCAGGATCGGCTTGCTTGCTGGGACTGAGACTGCGATCGCCCTTGGGGTCGGTCATGGCGCCGTCAACAGTCAGGTCGTTATCCTGCACCCATTTCAAATACTCAGTAAAGCGTTTGTGGTATTCTGTACCGTATTTTTGGTCAATCTCGTATGTTGTGCTGTAAATGGCGTTGAAGGCATCCATGCCCACGCAACGCTGGAAGCAAGCTGCCGTCTTCTGACCGCAAAGACGTTGCATTTTCACTTTGTTCACCAGGTCTTCAGTGCTCTGGTGCAGGTGACAGAAGCGGTTAATGCGTTTGCCGGTAAGGTTACTTACGGCAGTCATCACTTCTTGATATTCGGGTTGTTCGGCCAACCAGTAGGTCATAGCCACTGAGTTGAGCGACGGGCGAATCATCGGATGGTCCACGGGGTTTTCAATTTTTTCGCCCATGTACCAGACGTTCATCTTCATTTTGCGAAGACTTTCAATGTATTGGTCTCTTGTCATCATAACTATAATAATTTTGATTGTTTATAAAAAAGTTTAAAATAATCAAAAGGTGCAATGACAAAGCCTTCGCACAATACAACTCGCACCCGACATTACTGACGGGCGGAAAAGTACGGAAAAAAGAGGGAGAACCGGTGTAGTAACCGCATTATCCAAAAGTAGGATCAGATTATCCCTGATGTAATAATCACAAGATGATGAGACTGCTACTTGACGCTGCTTTTTACGCGAAAGCATTGCCAAATCATCTGGGGCAGGTCTCCTGGCTCGCTCATCGCATGCGCCTTCCCAAATTGCTTCAGTGGCGTAATTGCATACGACGTTCAATGAGCTTACAGTTGCGCGACAGCTCGTGATTTTCACACGATTCCCGTTTTAATCTTTCTCGCGAAAGAACCTCAGTGACTGCAAATTTCAAAGAACTTAAACGATAAATTTCTATCTTTTTTGAACGCGGCAAAGATAGAAATTTTTTGGATATACAAACTCATCCAAATGATTATAAGTCGAACAGCTTTACGGTGTTGAAGATTGTTTTCTCCTTGGCTTCGTTACCGTATTTATCGACATCCACCACATTGCGTGGGCTATGGGTGATGCAGAGCGGTCCGTTGAGGCATCCGCCATCGCAAGCCATGCCCTCGAAAAAGTTTTCGGCAGCCTTGCCCATTTTCAGTCGTAGCAGATTGGCCTTGCATTCGTCGATGCCGTTCATAGCGATAGGCTTAACACCTTCAATACCCATTTGAGCAGCCACATCTGTGATACCCTGCGCGATACCGCCCGACTTGGCGAAAATACGTCCGTAAAAGGAGGCGTTGTTCAGTTCGGAATCCTCCTGCTGGGTGGTGTCAATGCCACGTGCATCTACGAAAGCCTGCAACTCTTCAAACGACATCACTGAATCGATGGCACCTCCGGTCTTCTCCAAACGATACTCCATTTTTTTAGAGGAACAAGGGCCGATGAAAACCACTTTTCCCGTCGGGTCCGACCGTTTGATCAGCCGGGCTGCCTCCACCATCGGAGATACCGAACTGGAGATATACTGGGTCAGCGTGGGGAAGTTCTTCTCCACAAAAGCCACGAAAGAGGGACAACAGGAGGTGGTCATCAGTTTCTTCTCGTTCCACTCATGAGCTTCGCGGTAAAGGGTCATGTCGGCACCGATGGCCGCCTCCACCACCTGATGGAAACCCAATTTTTTGATGGCAGTGACCACTTGCGAAATGCGCCCGAAACGACACTGACTGACGATGGCCGGTGCAATGACTGCATACACTTTGTATTTCGTGTTGTTCTCCGATTTTTTCAGAATGTCAATGATATCCAAAACCAACGATTTGTCGCTAATGGCACCGAACGGACACTTATAGACGCATGCACCACAGGAGATACACTTGTCATTGTCGATGTGTGCTTTCCGATTCTCATCGATGGAGATGGCCTTCACCTTGCAACTCACCATGCAGGGACGATGCTGCATAATAATAGCAGAATAGGGACACACTTTGGTGCATTTCCCACATTCGATGCATTTTTCCTTATCGACCGTGGCCTTGTGGTTAACGATGGAAATGGCACCTTTAGGACATACTTCCTTGCAACTATGCACCATACAACCGCGGCAGGCGGGCGTGACATAGATGCCATCGATGGGGCATTCGTCGCAGGCACTGTCAATCACTTCGATAACATTGGGGTTGTCCTTGTTGCCACCCATAGCCATCTGGATGCGGTCTTCCAAAATGGCCCGCTCCTTGTAGATACAGCAGCGAGTATCGGCCTTGGGACCTGGACTGAGCAGTTTTGGCACCTCACGGTACGCGTTCTCCAATCCACCTTCGTAGGCACGGCGGATGACTTCTTTCAGCACTTTGTATTTCACCAATTGCACATTGGTGTCGAAAACGATATTCGTGTCGTTCATTTTTTTATGTTCGTTGGTTTATTAAAATCAATCATAGTAAAGTTCAACCGTTTTTCCCATTGCTCGGAGGTTTTGGGAAAGTTTCTCCACTAATTTCAGTTTCATCGTTGTGTCAATGGGCAACCCTTGGTGGGCAACATTGACACTCTGTCCGACAAAAAACGTGATATGGGTGGCCTGCTCGAACAGCTGGTCGGCGAGCAGTGAGGCACCGTCGGTTTTGTGAAACGTCTTCGGTGTCAAGTCGGTTACGGAGAGGTACTTTTCCGACAGTTGGAGCAACCTCCTCAAGGTGATAACACCTTCTGTCGTCAGATCCACGCCACGGATATACCCGATAGGCGGAACCTCCTTGTCGGGGAACTCGAAACTCGTCACCACTTGGGTGTTCAGGTGGCGCGCCACAATCAAAGAGCTGGTACCGCCACAGACAATCTTCTTGGTATCGCCTTGCAAGAAGCGATCCACATAAAAATCATCCTTCTCCTTATCCACGGGAGGGCCAACCATCACATTAGCATCAACGCGCTTACGAATTTTTACGGCGGCGACGGTTGTGTCGTCACCGGGCTTGTCCACATATAAGTCGTTGCATGCGGCTGCAAAGAGACACGCAACGGCACGCGCCGACATTTCAGGAGTGATATTGTTGTCAAGATGTTCCATAATCTGCGGGCGTTCCCAACCGAAGTTTAAAATCATACCGATACCGGCATGGATTGTTCCGTCCGACATCATAATCACAATGTCATCCTCCTCCAATTGAAGCTCGGATTTGAAGACTTTCTTGCCGCAAACGTCCAATTTTGTGCGTTCGAAGTTGCCGCACTTCCCTTTATGGTAGTAGATGGCCTCAGGGTTGTCAAACTCAAAGAGGAACCCCTTCCCTTCCTTGTTGACATGAAGGATGGAAAAGGTGGAATAGGCCACCCCACGCACTTGACACACGGGCAGAGTCTGGATGATGGTCTCCACACAATCGTAAATGTCAATGTCATTGGAAGCCATTGTGCAGAGAATTTTGGAGGTGAGCGTGGAAAGGATATTGGCCTTCACACCGCTTCCCAGACCGTCAGCCAGCACCACTGTGGTGTAATCGTCCTTCACACAGCTGGCTACATTGTCGCCACACAACTCTTCACCCACATGGTTCAGGGATGTATATCCGTATTCTAAGCAGAGTTCCATTATTTCACGTTTTTATCGTCCGTCAATGTTTTCTTTAGCTTCAGGAGGGCCACTTTCGTTTCGGCAGTGGTTTCGCCCAACAGTGAGGCAATCTCCTGTGCCACACGCATTTGTTTCTTGATAACCTCATCGGTGGTAGCCAGTGTCTTCATTTTCACCTCTTGAATCTGCTCCTCATAGTTGACAGCCTCCGTGATATCCTTCATGATGCCGAACAAAACGTCCTGGTTCGCCAGATAAGTGATGGAAAGGTCAATGTAACGGTTAGAGGTTGGAATGTACATCTTGCTACAATTCACACGCTTTTTTTGGTTGTAGGCGTTACAAAAGTCGATGGGATTGAAGAAATCAATGGCGGGACGGCCTTTAGCGTTGGGGTCGTTGATGCCAAGAAGTTCCCTACCCTTATGGTTAACCTCCATGATGTTCATGTCAGAATCGAGCACGATGATGCCTTCGGGACTATGTTGGATGATTTCGAAGGAGAGTGATTCGGCACGGCTACGCATGTAGGGGAGGCAGATGTCGATGTCGGCATAGCCGTTATAGACCGCCCAAGCCTTTTCGCGACAAGTAGAATAGCCGCAAGAACCACAGTTAAGCTCGTCCTCGGGTTTCAATTTGCCAGTTCTGCGCAGAATGGATTCAATCTCCTTCTCGCTGGCTGGCATACTGTGGCTGCGAATGCGAGGATGGGAGGCTGTAAGATTCACCTCCAAAGGCTTTTCCGTCTGAGGAGCGGTCTTGGCCTGTTTCTCGCGAGAGACATACTTGCGGATGTCGGCGGTGGATTTCGTGGAACCGCCATCCACAACCAGCGAACACGGTCCATTCACACAGGCATCCACGCAAAGGTTGATTTCCAAGAATACGTGATCGAGGTACTCTATTTTAGAAAGGGTGTCCACGCTTTTTCTAGGTCCATCAACGGCAATGTAGTCATAGCCTTCGGGAAGGCTGGGGAAGGAATTGATTATTCCTTGACATACGGGATATTCTTTGGCCAAATTAGGAGCACCGCCATTGTTCTCGAACTGGATATGGGTAATGTCTTCCAATACAATTCCCTTCTCATCAAAGAGTTGTTTGACCTCCTCGAAAGTCAACACATTATCGATGAGGTCACTTTCGGCGGCCTCCCGCTTCTTGGCGATACAGGGTCCCAAAAAGACGATTTTGGCATCAGGGTTCTGCTGTTTGATAAGCTTCGCATGCGCCACCATGGGGGAATCGACTGGCGCCAAATACTTGAGCGCTTTCGGATAATATTCCTGAATCATCCGGCACACGGCGGGACATGCCGATGTGATAAAGTTCTTGAACTCGCCGGTCTTTAGCAGACGGGCGTATTCCTGGGTCACGGCCTGAGCACCGACTGCGGTCTCTTCGGCATCAGCAAATCCCAAACGGGCCAAAGCCAGTTTAAAGACGGTGAAGTCCTGCAAGTTGAAACTGGACAGGAACGAAGGAGCCACGCTGGCAACTACCTTGTCAGGACCTTCAAGCAGCCGTTTCACTTCATCAAGCTCGCTATGCACGATTTTAGCATTTTGCGGGCAAATCAGCGTGCAATGACCGCATAAAATACAACGGTCTTCGATAATCTCTGCTTGGTGCCCCTTGAAATTGATAGCTTTCACGGGGCACTCGCGCAGACATTTATAGCAGTCCTTACAACGGGCTTTCTTAAATTCCAAATATTGGGGCATAATGGTCGGGAATTAGAGATCCAACAACGGATAAACCTCCTTAGCAAATAGTTCCTCGGCATTTTCGCGAGTGACATTGTGGAGAAGCAGAAAACCCTCGTTGGGGGCGATGCCCGCCTTTTCCATCTTGGGGGCGGAAATGCCCTCTGTTTTCACATTCACACCTTGGGCGCAGTGACCAAGGCAAAAACTGGCTTGAAGTTCAACAAGATCCTCAACGTCATATTTCTTGACGATGTCTTTGAGAACTTGGATCACATCGTAAGATCCTTTCAAATGGCAGGAACTGCCGACACAAACTTTAACTACCATGATTTTATTTTTTTGATTTTGAATTGATTATTTTCTCAAAAAAGAATCATCCCTTCCCTTAAAACAGCATGTGCTTTTTTGTAATCATCTCATCTTAAGCAAATTGGACATTTCAGGCATCAACCTTGCAAAAATACAAAAAAATACAAACACGTTTCTCGGGAAGGGCTTATCTTTAATTACAACTAACAATATTATTCACCATAATAGGCTTTTCTATAAATCTCAGCAATTTCACTTACTAACGGATATTTGGGATTGGCACCGGTACATTGGTCATCGTGCGCCTTGTCGGAAAGCGTCATAAGGTTGTCCATGAAAATTTTCTCATCCACACCTTCGGCTTGTATGCTCATCGGCATGTTCATGTCGCGCATAAGTTGACGGATGGCCGCGATGAAGTTGTCCACACTTTCCTCGTTGGTTTTGCCGCCGAAACCGAGGAAACGGGCAGCTTTGGCCAATTTCTCATCAGCGATGAAGCGTTCATATTTCGGGAAGGGAACAAACTTATTTGGTTTCAGTGAATTATATTTCACTACGTAAGGCAACAGGATGGCATTGGCGCGTCCGTGCGGGATATGGTAATCGCCGCCGAGTTTGTGAGCCATACTGTGGTTGAGGCCGAGAAAGGCATTTGTGAACGCCATGCCGGCGATACAGGAGGCGTTGTGCATTTTCTCACGAGCCTTCAAATCGAACTGACCGTTCTCGTAAGCGCGTTTCAAATAAGTGAATACCAGATCCATAGCCTGCAGCGCAAGGCCATCCGTATAGTCGTTAGCCATGTTGGAGATGTAGGCCTCGATGGCGTGAGTCAGCACGTCCATACCTGTGTCAGCGGTAGCGCGTTTCGGCAAGGAGAGTACGAATTGCGGGTCAATGATAGCTACGTTAGGGGTAACAGCGTAGTCGGCGAGAGGATATTTGATGCCTTTCTTCTTGTCGGTGATTACCGTGAAAGAGGTCACTTCACTGCCAGTGCCGGAAGTGGTCGGGATGGCCACCATCTTGCACTTTTCGCCGAGATGCGGAAACTTCACCACACGCTTGCGGATGTCCATGAATTTCTGGCGTAAGCCATCGAAGGAAGTCTCGGGATGTTCATAGAAGAGCCACATACCCTTGGCCGCATCCATGGCGGAACCACCACCTAAAGCAATTATCACGTCGGGTTGGAACTGGCGCATGTCGGCCACACCTCTCATGACGGTCTCCACATCCGGATCGGGTTCCACATCCGAGAAAATACGGTAATGGCAGGTCTCCTGACGCTTGTTCAGATAGTACGTCACCTTATCCACATATCCTAACTGAACCATCATCGGGTCACTGACGATGAACGCTTTCGTGATACCTTCCATTTTCTCCAAATATTGCACGGAGTCATATTCGAAATAAATTTTCGGCGGAATCTTGAACCATTGCATATTCACTCTTCTTTTTGCGATTTTCTTTTTGTTGATTAAATTGACGGTTGACACGTTGGCGGTCGTGCTGTTGTGACCGTAAGAGCCGCAGCCGAGGGTCAGCGACGGCGTGTTGGTGTTGTAGATGTCGCCGATAGCACCCTGCGAAGACGGCGAATTGACGATGATGCGGCCCACCTTCATGGCCTTGCCAAACTTTTGGATCAGGTCTGAGTTGGTGCTGTGGATGATGGCCGTGTGACCGAGACCGCCCAAGTCAAGCATTTTCTGGCACATTTCGAAGCCCTCCACGTGGTTGTTCACTACATAGTAAGCCAGCACCGGGGAGAGTTTTTCTCTTGAAAGCGGGTAATCGGGACCTACATCCTTCAGGCGGGCAATTAAGATTTTGGTGTTCTCGGGCACCTTCACACCGGATTGTTCAGCAATCCAGTAGGCCGACTTGCCCACCACATCAGGGTTCACAGCCCCTTTCTCCGAATTGATGACAAAGCTGGAAACCTTCTTGATTTCGCTGTCATTCAAGAAATAGCAGCCGTTTTCCTTCATATAGCCTTCAAACAAGTTTTGGATAACCTTGTCCACGATGACAGCCTGCTCAGACGCACAGATCATACCGTTGTCAAACGTCTTGGACATCATCAAATCAGTGCAGGCACGTTTCACATTGGCCGAGGTTTCGATATAGCAGGGCGCGTTGCCAGGACCTACGCCAAGAGCGGGTTTACCGCAGCTGTAAGCCGATTTCACCATGCCGGAACCGCCGGTGGCCAAAATGAGTGACACTTTAGGATGGTTCATAAGTGCCATGGTGGCCTCAATTGATGGATGCTCAATCCATTGGATGCAGTGTTCAGGAGCACCTGCAGCAATGGCTGCATCACGCACCACCTTGGCAGCGGCAGCAGACGACTGTTGCGCCGACGGATGGAAACCGAAAATGATGGGGTTGCGCGCTTTTGCGCAGATGAGCGATTTGAACATCGTCGTGGAGGTCGGGTTGGTCACAGGGGTGACACCGCAAACGATGCCAACAGGTTCAGCCACCTCAACATACCCTTCCATGTCGTTGTCTTCTACCACGCCCACAGTTTTCTCATTCTTGATGGAGTTCCAAATGTACTCAGTAGCGAAGATGTTCTTGACAATCTTGTCCTCATACACTCCCCTGTGGGTTTCCTCATGCGCCATGCGGGCGAGCACGCGGTGTTGGTCCAAACCGGCAAGAGCCATAGCATACACAATCTTGTCAACCTGCTCCTGATCGAAGGTAACGTATGTTTTCAACGCTTCCTCCGCATTACGGACCAGACGATCGATTTCCTCATTAACCGATAAATCTTTATCGATTCCTTTGGCGAGTTTTTCTTCTTTCTTCATATTACCTACAATTTTATAGAATGGAAATATTATTTATTGATGTGATTCAAGATTATTATTCTCATACAACAGTTTGTTTCTCAGTTGCATGGAGAGATTGGCGAGCGACATGGCCAAATTCTCATTTTTGACGAGAATGCCTTTGGGGACATCTAAAGGAGTGAATGCGAAATTCCAAATAGCGAGGATCCCACTGGCCACCAATTGGTCACACACTGTCTGCGCCTGATCCTCCGGCACAGCGATAATACCGATTTTCACATTGAGACGTGGAATCAAATTCGTCATTTTCTCCACTGGGAAAATCATCTTGTCGTTAATTTTAAGCCCGTGCAGGTTCTCGTCCTTGTCGAAAGCAGTGACAATATTAAGGCCTAAACGCTCGAAACTTTTGGTGGTGAGCAACAATCTTCCCAAATTGCCAACTCCCACAAGGACAGCCTCATCTTTGCTGTTGTAACCCAAAAACTCTTCAAGGTCATGATAAAGTTGTGCCACTTCGAAGCCCTGTCTCGGGCGTCCAGGTACGCTGCTGACACCGGCTAGATCTTTCCGGACAAGCACTGGATTGAGATTTAGGCTGTCAGCAATGACAGAAGAGGAAACAAAAGGTACGCCATCCTGCATCAGTCTGCCAAGATATCCGTAATACAACGGGAGGCGACTGAGTGTAGATTTCATTACCAATAGTGACTGTTCCCTCTGTTTCATTCGATAATTTTTTATCAATTATTTTCGGCGGCAAAAATACACTTTTTTTGATATGGTGAACAAAAGAAGAAAATTTTTTTCGGTGCAATTACTTTGAGAATTTTCGGAATGTATTTTGAGAATTTTTATAACGCAGATTGAGAATTTTCGTATCTTTGCCGCGTTTTAATTTCAGCATTATGTTCAAACGTCAACATGCGGCCGTTTTGAAGTCACGTATAGACGAACCGCGCCGTTTCATCCAAGTTATCGCCGGTGCCCGACAGGTCGGCAAATCCACCATGGTAAAGCAGGTGGTACAAGAGTTAGAGATTCCTTGTCTGCTCACCACCGCAGAAGAGGCCCCGGACAACAATCCGTCATGGATCAGTTATGTGTGGCAGCAAGCACGCCAGGCCATGCGGCTTGACAATCATTCAGAATACTTGTTGGTGATAGATGAAATTCACAAGTTGAACAATTGGAGCGAAACCGTCAAGGCGGAATGGGATGCGGATACCATGCGCGATGTAAACATAAAGGTTGTCCTGCTCGGTTCGTCTCGCCTGCTCATCAAAGACGGACTGACCGAATCACTGGCAGGACGTTACGAAATCATCGAAATGGAACATTGGTCGTTCAACGAAATGCGGGAAGCCTTTGGCATGAATGTGGAGCAGTACATCTACTATGGCGGTTATCCAGGAGCCGTTCCGCTCATAAACGATGAGAAACGTTGGCGCAAATACATGAAAGACTCCATTATCGAACCCGCCATCACGAAAGACGTACTGACCACCAAACGGGTACTCAAACCCGCACTTCTGCGGCAGTTGTTCGTGCTGGGTTGCTCCTATTCGGCAGAACTGCTATCATTCAACAAAATTTTAGGACAACTCCAGGATGCCGGCAACACTTCCACATTGGCAAACTATTTACAACTGTTGGACGAAAGTAAACTGTTGGCTGGACTACAGCAGTATGCTGCTGACGATGCGCGAAAGTACAGGTCGGTCCCCAAATATCAAGTTTATAATTCTGGCCTATTAAGTGCGAACAACCAGTTGAGTTTTAAGGATGCCTACCTTTCCCCAAAGGATTGGGGCAAATGGGTGGAAACCGCTGTCGGTGCGTATCTGATTAATCATGCGGATCGGTTGGAGTACAAAGTCTATTATTGGCGGCATGACAACAACGAGGTGGATTTCATTGTGCAACATTCGCGCCGTTTGATTGCCATTGAGGTAAAGAGCGGCAGAAGACAAAAGAACGAGGGAATGTCCGTCTTCCACAACCAATTCCATCCGGATGTTGAATTGGTTGTCGGAGGAGAGGCATTCCCTATTGACAAATTTCTTTCGCTCGATCTTGAACGGCTGCTGTATTAGGGACGAGACCGTCTTTCACAACTTCTTCCCCTGCCCCAACTCCCGCCGGTTCCGCCCGATATACACGAAATAGAGAATCAGGTCTGTGGCCACCAACGAGCCATTGAACACATAGAGCCAGATGACAATGTCGTGACTGTATAACGCCTTATGAATGATGCCGAAGATGTACCCTAATACAATTAAGGACATGAAAAGCGGGCTTTTGCCTATCACCACCTTGGTACGCAAGGATTTGGCGATGGAAATCGGCCAGCTTACAGTAAAACAGAGCAGGAAAAGAACTTCCCAAATACTGAAATTTCCCATTGTTCTATAGTCTTTTTACTACTTTGACTGTTATAGGGCTACCATAATATGACAGCCCTATAATCAACTTTCACTTGATGAACGCAATCACGTCGCCTTTCTCCACTTTCTGACCCTGTTCAACAATCACCTCTAATAGCTGACCGTTAAAAAGGCTGACCACAGGCTCCATGCCGTAGTAGGCACTCACGTAGCAAATGGTGTCGCCTTCCTTGTACCGGGTTCCAATCGGCTTGGCCATGGATTTCTCGCCATCAACCGCAACCTCCCAAAGGATTTGTCCAGTCACGGGCGCGACAACTTGCTTTGCATCAGGCTCTTTCGCTTTTACCCTGTCGATAATTTCTTGTTTCTGCACTTCGGGCAGCTTGATTTCCTTGACAATGACCTTTACATTGGAAGCCTGCATCTTGGCTTCGAGTTCGCGCTGGAAGTTCTTTTTTGCGACACCGCTCTTGTAGTCAAGGTACTGACGTTCGTGCATAGCCAATTCAAAGAGTTCTTCCTCGTCGTCACCGACTTCCCATCCGTTCTCCTCCATCATCTTGCGATATTTGGGCAGTTCGTCGGGGTAATGGCTCTGCGGGGTGTCGGTGAAGAACTCGAACCCTTTCTCTTTGGCAAGAGCGACGATTTCGGGGGCAAGAGAACCCGGCAACTTTCCAGCCTTGCCGAGAATCATGTCCCACTGTTTTTGGTCCATGTTACTGAAGCGTCCCTTGCCTTGCGCCATTTGCATGATGTTCATTAGAGCGATGTTTTTGACGTATTGGCTGAAAGGAGTGACCAACGGCGGATTGCCGACTTTTGGCCATACGTATGCCACTTCGTCAAACAATTTCACAAGCAATTCATCCTCGGAAAGCTCTTTCTGCCCTTGGCTCTTAAGCGACATGTTGATGGCCCGATGCACGCCCTTGAGGTCGGCCATCATGGAGCCCATCATGCCTCCGGGCAAGCCGCAACCGACGAGCAAGGAAGTGGAGATTCGGTTCTTGGGGTCGATCCAATAGCCGAGGAAGTCGTCCATGAACTCCTGAGTAAGGCGGCGCACCTCCATGTAGGCGTTCATATTGATGTCGGGTACATTGAAACCTGCATCTTTGAGCATGGCCTGGACGGTGATGACATCAGGGTGAACCATTCCCCAGGAAAGGGGTTCGACGGCCACGTCGATGATGTCGGCACCAGCTTCGACCACCTCAAGGGTGGAAGCAACAGAGAAACCCGGCCCTGTGTGACCGTGGTACTGGACGATAAGGTGCGGGTATTTCTCCTTGATGGCCTTCACGAGCTTGCCAAGGGTGACGGGACGACCCACACCGGCCATGTCCTTCAACCCGATTTCATCGCAACCATATTCCACGCACTTATCAACCACCCCCATATAATAATCCACATTGTGAATATCCGAATAGGTGATACTGAGAGCGGCCTGTGAAATCATGCCAGCCTCCTTGGCGTATTTGATAGACAACTCAAGGTTCCGGTGGTCGTTGAGGCCACAGAAGGAGCGGGCGACGTCAACGCCTTGTGCCTTCTTCACCTTGAACATCAGCTGGCGCACGTCGGCGGGCACGGGATCCATCCGGAGGGCGTTGAGGGCACGTTCCAGCATCTGGCACTGGATGCCTTCCTCACGCAGGGGTTTCGTCCATGCGCGGACTGCCTTGTTCGGATTCTCACCGTAGAGAAGATTGACCTGCTCGAAAGCACCGCCGTTGGTCTCCACGCGGGCGAAGCAGCCGCAGTCGATGATGGCAGGCGCAACACGCACCAACTGATCAACACGAGGTTGGTACTTTCCTGAAGATTGCCACATGTCCCGATATACGAGACAGAATTTGATTTGCTTGCTCATTGCTATATTTTTTGTTAAAAAAGAAAAAGGTCTGCCAAACCTGCTTTATTCAAAATTGATGCTTGTCAGATAGGGTTATTAACCATATTAATGGTCAATAGCCGACTCCAATGTTCCCGCAATTGCTTCTTTTACTTCCATACTTTTTATTTTTGGTGTTAAACAAATTCCATATAATGCTACAAAAACTGAAACATCAAATTCTTGTTCATTATTATAAAGTAACAGCCGGGAAAACAAAAAGGGCGGAACATGGCCATGAAGCCATTCCGAAAAATCCCCCAAGCTTTTGGTCCCGAAAGCTGCGGATGTGGAAACGGGCAGGTCTTCTGGCTTGTTCCACCGATGTGCGTCTTCTCGGGGTGTAATAACTCCCAATGACATCATGCACACCAGTTCTCTTCTCTTATCATTCATTTGGAACTCACAGCTACGGGCATAGCTCCTGATTTACACAGGATTCCCTATTAATCGGTGAGAACCCGAATCCGGCGGCAAAGATACAAAAAAAGTCAATCTTTTTATCTAATGACTTCGATTAGAAAAAAAAACGAATACAATTTCTGTGAGATTATAGGACTGACTACCAAAGTGATGGGAACAACACATACTCGACAAATATTTGATGTCAGGAGTTGTCGCACCACTCACTATTATCCGTTATCAGCGTCTCCATCCGGCGCAGCACATCGGCCTGCACTTCGGGCTCCAGCCCGTCGAAGCAAACCTTGTAACGGCCTGTGCGAATCATCTCGATGGGAATGTATTTCTTCATGACCATTATACTTTCAAGAATTTCTGTTTCTCCAACAACACCGTCCGCGCCTTCTCCTCGGTGTCTTCGCGTTCGTCGTAGCCGTCATACGGAGCTTGTTGGTCGTGTACTTTGGGCTTCCGACGCAAGGAATTACATACCTCGTTGCGGTGTGCGAAAGCCCAATCGAGGTCATCGGTCCAGCCCGTGTGACCGGTAATGACAAGAGGTTGCCCCACCCTGCTGCGGAGTTTTTCTTCTAAGGTTGCGAGGGAACGTTTTGCCAAATTGTTGTCCACAGCCAATACATTGATGAAACTGTAGCCACCATCAGCACCGAACCAAATCGTGTCACCGGTGAAAAGATATTTGTCATCAATCAAATACACCATGTGTCCAAGGGTATGGCCTGGAACGAGGAATGCCTCCACTTTAATGTCGGCGATATAGAAAACCTCATTGTCGTGCAGCAGTTTGCGCTCATTGTCAATATAGACCTGTGGCAGCGGATACAGGCCGCCCATCACGCGACGGGTGGCTTCACCAGTAAGATATCGGTTCTCTATCTCGCTGATATAGAGCATTGCATGACGCAGCAGCCCATCACTGTCACGCTCAAGGGCACCCACATGATCGGTGTCCTGATGGGTGATAAGCACGTGATTGATCTCTTTCGGGTCGATGTCCAACCAGCGCATCTTTTCGTGCAGACGGTCGTAATTATAGCCTGCGTCAATCATGATGGTGGTGCCGTTCTTTGTGTAGAAGAAGATGTTGGCAATCCATTCACGGATGCAGGAAACATGTTCATCAATACGGCCTGTGTTCAACGGTTTGAAGATTTCCTTGCCGCGATAAAGCAGCGACATGGCCACCTTTTGGAAATTTGATGCTTTCTTTGACATGGTTCGGACTCTTAAATAAATGTGCATAGCCACGCAATCAGTGCGGAGATAAACGGGAAAAGGATTATCTTGGTAATCTGGCTCTTCTTGTTGAAGCCGTAAGAATGGTAGCCTTCACAGCCGTCGGTTTCCGGATAATAGCGCTGGAAGAAACGGGTCTTCTGCAGCAGCACCCTATCCAGAAACACCAGGTCGAAAGCCTTGTAGATGTACAGAATAGCCAGGCAGCGCCAGAAAAACTGCCAGAAGCCATAGCCTTGTTTCACTCCGTCCCAGATGCCGATGACAGCTACGGCAACGAGGATGAACATGCTCAGGATGACCAGTGTCCAGCCTAGAAATCTTGCACCTTTGAAGCGCTCTTCCCTGGGGTGAATTGCGTCCACAATGTCCTTAGGTGCAGAGCCGAACAGTCGCTTGTCCTGCACCAGTGCCACTGCCGAATACAGCATCAAGAGTATCGCCAGGATAAAGCATAGAGCCAATATGAGAGTCAGAACCATAGCTTATATACTTTTAGTACGCTCCCAGACCTCGCCTTTGCGGTGACGGACAAAGCAGAAGTCGCCACTCTGTAACGGCCTGCACGAATCATCCTGATAGGTATATACTTTTTCATGATGAATTGCTATTTCTTTCCCTTTAATATTGCCGACCCGCTCAAGCCCATCCACTTGGCTTCCCAAGGAGACATGAGCATACCGTTGGTGGTGTCGATAAGCTCAACCTCCTCATAGCCCATGCCTTTCAGTTTCTTAACAAAAGACTTCATATCGCCGTATTTGAAACGGGAGAAAATGTCATGAATGGCAAAAGTGCCGCCTTTTTTCAGCACACGCAGCGTTTCCAACAAAATGGCCTGACGGTCTCGGCTGGGGATATTGTGATAGACATAGTTGCTGGTCACCGCATCGAAAGTCTCGTCTGGAAATTCCAGTTTCAGCGCATTGCCTTTGGCGAAAAAAGTGCGGTTTCCAACGCCTTCGATCTTCGCGTTCTCCTCACAAAGAATCCGACTGTAGGAGGCATATTCCACACCCCATCGGTCGATTCCGACCATTTCGGCTTGCGGGTTTCGCTTGGCGACGGCAATGGTCAGTGCACCGCTGCCGCAACCCACATCAAGGCCTTTGCCGCCCTCGGAAAGGGTGACGAATTTTGAAACACCTTCAATGATCTGTTTCGACATCTGCCGCTTGCCGTCGTAGGAGAAAGCACGATACAACAGCCACATCCATAGTGCCACCAAAGCCAACACGATGGTGAGCACAAGGAAAACGATTTTCAGAACAGTCTTCAGTGTCCCTGTAGCAAGCAGTCCGCTCACGCCAAAGACCAGAAGCAACACGAGGCAGGCCACCGCTCCGCCCAGTGTTCCCAAAATCATGCCTTTCGGCATCCAGTTTTTGTAATTCGGTTTCATTGTTTAGTTCTTTTGTTTCACCAATCTAAGTGAGTAAATGAACAGATAAATGCCCAGCACCACCATCACGGGATGAATGAGTAATATTATTGATTATATTTTCATTTCAGTCCTTCAGCCTGTTTCTTCATTACATGTTCAGCCAGCCGCATGGCGAGGATGGCAACGGGGAGGGTCAATACCAACACTACAATCAGCATAGGAACATTCTCGATGACAGGTTTCATCAGCTCGTCATAGCCGGCAGGCATCTCCTCAACGGCAGCGGCAAGCGAACCTTCCGTGTCAGTCCACCAATGAAGGGTGTATGCGAAAAAAGAGAAAGCGAAGGGCACGAAGCTCCAGCGGACGCCTTTCAACGTGTCATATCCCTTTATCCTTCTGAGGATCTCCGCCAGAGCGGTCAGCACAAGCGTTCCGATGATGTAAACCACATCCGCTTCACCAGCTATTAAGAACACTACCATAACAAAGCCGTTGAGGGCTGATGCCGCCCCGAAACCTCGAATGAGGGTGCAGGTGTAAAGGTAGATAAAAGCGGAGAGCAACGGCAGCAGCGCGCCGATATACGCATAACACGCAGGATGGATGGCACCACTCCAGGCGCCCAAAATAAACAAGGCCAAATAAGCGATGGCCATCAAGAAGATTTTTAATACTGTTCTCATTTTTGCAATAATTTTAAGTTTCTACCATTTATATACCGCCAGACGGTTGTTCAAAAACGGCAGGAAGAATGCGAAAAGCTTTGCGCGGAAAGAGTGTTTCCGCATTTCAACGTTATAGCTCTGTTCCGAGAGCAATGTCAATCGTGGTTCCAAGTCAAGATATTCCTTGCCCGATTTGGTTCCCCATTGGAACTCTGCATTCGTGTACTTCACCGCATCGTGGTGCTTGGTGTTTTTGGCCATAATCGGGTGATGAAGTTCCGCAAGCAAATAGCCGTGCTCAAACGAGTCGCATAACATATTGAGACAGGTGGTCACTTGCTCTTTCGTGAAATACTCCAGCACGCCCTCCATGACCACAATCGTGGTGGAACGTTTGGGTAGATCCTTTGTCCACTCCGATTCAAGGGCGCTCCCTTCCTTCATCACACAGCGGTCGCGGTCTTGGTATATTTTACGGCGTACAGCCATAATGTCGGGCAAGTCAACATCAAACCATGTAATTTTCTCGTTGTCAACCTGCACAAACTTGTCATCGAATCCGCAGCCCAAATTGATGCACAAAGCGTCGGGATATTGCTTGATGATCTTTTCCAGTTCGTTCTTGTACATGATGGTTCGCGCCACCACGCCTTCGTGCGACATGAAAGGGTCGTACTTGCTCACATCCACCCCCAATGCGTCAATGATTTCCTTCGCCTTGAAGTCTTTTATTCTGGCGTTTGGACGGTCGGTCTCGCTGGCGCGAATGGCCAACGTTATCAATGCAGTTTCCTGAATGTCACCAATTTTTAAGTCCATAATATTGTTGCTTACATTTATGATTAAAAATACTTTTGCTTGGATTTGCAGTTAACCGTTTTGCACTCTTTGTCCATTTGATATTTCCGACGGCAAAAATCCGATTTCCCGGGTGTGGCAATATCCCAAGAAATGGCTATTTTCGGGAGACGTATTCATCAAAGTACACTATCTTCTTCAACTTATCTTGATTCATTTTCGCGTTTATTATCAAAATACTCCACCATGGGCTGAAACAAGGCACTATGGATATAGCCAAAAATAAGTAGTCCCTTATCAAAACTCACACAAATAGGGGAGTTTGAACGGGTTTACAAATAGTATTTTTGCCATACGAAAAATGAAATAACAATTATAGTCAAAACAATATGATAAAAAGATTATTCTTTAAAAAAAATCTTCTTTTGGCGGCTTTGATATTGCCGTTTTTTGCGCTTCGGGCGCAAACGACTACATCCGACACAATCGGCAGTGGCACAACGACTTCCATTCATTCGGCTTTGCCAGGTGCATACGGCTATCACTTGTCGGCTGCACTATATCTCGGAAATGAGATCAACCATTCAGCCGGAAGCATCGAATCCCTTTCCTACCATATCACATACGGAAACTATCCTGTAAATGATGGGGACAAACGGGTGCGAATCTATTTGTTGGAAACTTCCAATCCTGCCATTGATTTATCGCAGACGTGGAATTCATTGGTTTCCGCTGCCACTTTAGTATATGATTCTTTAGGATTAGATATCCAATGGGATGACTATTGGAAAGAGTTTGTCTTCCCGCAGCCGTTTTCTTATGGAGGTGGCAATCTGATTGTACTTGTGGAAGGTGAAGCTTGTGATCCTTATCCTGGCATGGGTGATTGTGAAACAGAGATTTACGTCAATAATGGGACCATTAACAATTGTTGGAACCGGGTGCAGGACGGAACACCGATTTCTTTCACCACGGTTATGGACTCTATCCCCGAAGGTACGCACGGCAACCATTATGACCGGCCTAATATTGTTTTTGTGTTCAGTTCGGGCGAACCAATCGCTCCAGATACTAACTGCGTTCTGACCTGTCCCATGTTGGAGGATTTCGAGGGATATCCCGGCGACTTCTCCTCTATCCCCACGTGCTGGACGAAGATTTCACAGGAATACAACCAAGCTTACGGCAGCTATTATCCTCTCATCAACGGCGGTAGTGCAAGCGACCCCAATCAGTCTGTAATGTTCATGCAGATGGACACGTATTCTTCCTATCTCATACTGCCAATCCTGGACAGCACACTGTCAATACAGAATGTTTCGATGTCGTTCCAATTCAAATCGGCCCAGCAGAACATCACACGCATGGTGGTGGGCGTGATGTCAGATCCAAATGACACACTGACGTTTGTGCCCGTGGACACGGTTTGGCGCGAAGGGAGCACAAACATTTGGGAAACCAAAGAGATCAACTTTGCCACCTACGCAGACACGGGTCGCCACATCGCCTTCTGGTTCAGCAAGGCCAACTCCACCCACATGTTTCCGAGCTGCTTTATCGACAACGTGGCCGTGTTTGAGACCCCCGACTGCACCCCGCCCGTACAGATTTCCTCCAGCGTGGACAGCCTTGAAGCCACAATCACATGGACATACACCAACAACGCATACGGTGCCATGGTCTATTATAAGACCACTACAGATTCCTTATACGACTCCGTTGAGGTCTATATGGACAACTATTATACGCTTGAAAACCTGCCTTATAATACCGTTTACCAATATTACCTTGTCACCTTATGCAACAACGACGGAATGTCGGTACCATCGCAGGTTTACACTTTTTCCACCCCTTGTGAGACCGTTATGAATTTCCCTTGGACCGACAGTTTTGAAAACGGATTAGGTTGCTGGACGTTAGACGCCGCTACGGCAGGGCAAGAGTGGCAATTGGTCTCCACCGGCAGCTATCCTTCTTGTACGCCTTACGTGGGCAACGGCATGGTGAAATATAACTGCTGGAGTTTCCCTGCGGGCAGCTGGGGAACAATGGCTTCTCCCGCATTGGCTATTCCACAAGACATGACGCTCTCGTTTGCTTATTACAAGCAGGACATTTATCAGGCACAGGATAAGATTGAGGTTTACGTCAATACGACATCCGACCTTACAAATGCCACCCTTCTGACCACGGTTTACGGCCACGATCCCAATATGAGCGGATGGGATACCGCTTCTGTGACTATCCCTGCTCAAAACGAGAATGTGTATGTGATTTTCAAGGCAACTTCCGACTACGGTTACAATCTTTTCATGGACCATGTGACGGTGGACTTCTATACGCCGGACGACACTGTGGTGGTGGTTGATACCTTTTATGTCGTTTTAGACGAGAGCATTTGCGATGGCGAGAGTTTTGAACTGAACGGGGAAACATATACGTCAGCAGGCACCTATTCCTACTTCTCCAACGACACTGTTTATACGCTGAATCTAACGGTGAACCCTGTTTACAATATCACCATTAGCGACAGTATCACGGCGGGCGAGACCTATACACAGTATGGTTTCAATGAAAGTACGGCCGGCACCTACACGCAAACACTTACGACAGTCAACGGTTGTGACAGTATCATCACGTTGCATTTGACGGTATTGACTGGCGTGAACGAGTATAATAGCGCCCAGATAACCATCGCACCCAATCCTGCTCGTGATTATGTGGTAGTGACGGTCGGTGATGCCCACACAGAAATCACGCTGGATATGCTAGATATGAGTGGACGGGTGTTGCGTACACAGCGGATGTCTGCAGAGGAAACAACGTTGCGGATGGAACGTGGCAATCTCCCGAACGGAATTTACATGTTACGGATAAAATCTAATGGACAGACAATCACACGAAAGGTGATTTTCAGATAATTACGGATTTGATAAGCTGGTATGAACAGGATTCATCATCGTTTTGTACTTTCGACATCCTACGCTTCAAAGAAACCCGATCCGTGACGTAGTCCATCCCATCATGCCAGACAACTCACCTCGGCGCGTCTTATCTTTGTGGCCATAGGGTTGGTTTTTTTGCGCAAAGATAAGCCGCTTGCTGAAAAACGTATGGGACAGATATGGAGTAAGGGGAGAATGACGCCTCAAAGAAAGATGCTGACCTCCGGGAAGCGGCTGTCATTAACCCTTACGGAATGCCGCCGTAATTTTTTCCGCCGAATGGCGGAAAAAATTTTTTTGGAAAATTGCACTAAAAAAGGCGCAAAAGTTCCGTTTTTTCGGATCTTTGCGCCTTGTTGGGGCTTGTTCCCGTCCTTATTGGGGCGGCTGTATTACAATTCTTTTCGGGGCGTTCAAAGTGGCATAAACTACGTATTTTCTGAATGCCTCCACCGTGGCGGCGGGTGCGTTGCTGGTCTCCAGCATTTCCGCGAGTTGTGCGCCCGTGTACTGTCCGACTTTCGGCAGGTGGTATTTTTCCGCCGTGAGTGCCTTTGTTATTCTGTCCATCATTGCCGCGCCTCCTTTCTAAAAAACTTCTATCGGTTCGGGTTCGACGATGGCGGCGGCGACCATCACGGCGGCGGCTTCCTCGGCGGGTTCTTCCTGCGGTTCTGCCGTCTCGCTTTCGGTCGGCTGGGTCGCGGCGGGTTCTCTGCGTATTACTTGCAAGTTGCTGAACAAATAACACATATTGAAACGCTCGCGCCCGCTGCGGCTCTCCTCGCCGTTGTCCTCGCCGTTGGCGTTCTCCATCAACGCGGGCGCGGGTGCGCTCTCGGTCTCGCCGTCCTGCTCTTTCTTTTTGTCGCGGCTGGTCGGCTGGCTCCATACGGGGAACGCTTTCGACCCTTTTTTTATGGTGCAGCCCTCGTTTTTCCACTCGTTGAACTTTTTAAACTCCGTTGTGCCCTCCTCGGCGGGTGCGTACACGAAATTTAATATAAAGTAGTTCAGCGGCTGGGATTCCAAAAACATGGCTTGCGCCATACTTTTGGCCTCGTTAATCATTTTGTCGCGGATTTGGCGGGCTAACGCGCTGGCGGCTAAAAGTCTGTCGAATTGCGCGGCGCGGTTCTTTTCCTTTTCGGTTAACGGTCTTGTCTGTTCTTTTTCGGCTGTTTCCGTTATTTCTCCTGTTTTTGTATTGATATTTTCCATATTTTTGCAAATTGGTTTTGGTTCTTGTTTGGAACTGAAATTTTATGTGAAAGGGCGGCGGCGCGGGTCTGAAAATTGCGCCGCTGCCCTCTTTTTTTGCCTCTTTAGGCGGTCAGTAGTTCGTTTTCAATCTCGCCGACTTTGGCGCAAATTTCAGCGCTCATCGCTTCGCAAAACTTCTTTACTATCGCCGTGTTTGATACGGTCATAACCTTTTTGAACTCCTCGCGGTTTAAACCGTCTTTCGTGAAGCGTTCAAAGGAAAGGCGGCAGATGCTTGTTTCAAACTCTTCTTCGTCCTCCAGTTCGCCGATATAGTTTTCTATATCCTCGCGGCATTTGATGAACATTTCCCGCTTTTCTGCAATTTCGCGCTTGTGGTTGAGTTTCTCAAGTTCTTCGTCTAAACGCTTTTGCATTTCCGCGAGGGATTCGCGGCGTTTGCGGTCGGCTTCCTCGGCGGCTCGAATCGCGGCGGCGGCGGCTTCCTCCGCGCTCATCGGCGCGGGGGCGGGGGCTGGGGCTGGTGTCGGTTCTGCGGGCTTCTGCTCCGTCTCGGCGGCGGGTGCTGCCGCTTTCGGGGTCTCCTTGGCGGGCTGCTCCTGCGGGGTCTCCGTCTTGGGGGCTTCCTTGGTTGCCTCGGTCGGTTTCTCCTGCTTGGTCTCCGCTGCGGGTTTCGTCTCCACCTTTGCAGGGGCGGCGGGCTTGGTTTCCGTCTTGGCGGGTGTTTCCGACTTTGCAGGGGTCGCGGGTTTCGCCTCGGCGGGTGTTCCTCCAATCGGGGGGACGATTACCGACTTAACAAGACGTAGCGCGGGGGCTGCGGGTGTCGCGGCGGCTGGGGCTGCCGTGGCGGTCGGGGTTGTGGTTTTCGCTGCGCTCTTGGCGGTTGCGGTTCTCGTTGCGCTGGTCGCGCTCTTGGTGTTTTTTTCCATTTTTTTGAAATTTTAAGTGAATAAAAAGGTTATTTAATGCGGGCGGGGGTCTGTTCCGCCCTTTCTTTGTCGCTTATATTATGCCCTCTTCGGCAAATGAAAAATAATTGTCGGCGGTTATTATCACGCTGTCGGTCAGTCGGATGTCGAAAAGTTCGGCGGCTTGGCGTATCTTCTCCGTCAGTAGTTTGTCGCTTCGGCTGGGCTTGGTGCTGCCACTCGGGTGGTTGTGGCACACTACCAGCGCGGCGGCGTTGGTCATTATTGCGCCTTGCATTATAAATTTAACATCTACGGGGGCGGCGGTGGTCGTTCCCTCGCCTATTTTGTGGAGGGCTAAAAGTTTTTTCGCCTGGTTCAGGTAGAGGGCGAAAAACATTTCTTTGTACTCCATATTCCGCGCCATTTCGCCGTTTTCGGTCATTGTGTTGTAAACATCGGGCGCGCTCTGGATTTGGGGGCGTTGCGCCGGCCTTACGGCGGTTTTGTAGTGGATTTCGATTTCGGGGGCTTTCGCCGTCTCCGGCTCTCTGTAAATGGTTGTTTGGTTCATTGTCTTGAAATTTTGTGTGAAAATGGGCGGCGGTTGTCGTTTGTTTTTCCGTTTATCAACGGCGGGCGGGTCTGAATCGCCGCGCCGTTTGGCTGTGTAGTTTTATTTTTCGTTTCTTGTTGCTAATCAGTTTTTTGCACGCTTTTTTTTTGAAAAAAAGCCGTTAAAGTGTAACGTGTCCCGCCTCTCGCCCTGCCCGCGCCGTTGATAAACGTTTCATCTTTTGCACGAAATATGAATGAGGGCGGCGGGGCTGGTGTCATAGTGAAATTAGGTTGTCAATCACTTGGGTGTAGGTGTCCGCGCTCATTCGGGATTCAACGCGGCAAATATCCGCGTAAACGTCATTTTTGCGGTCATCGGGGATTATTGCGTACAATCTCCAAAGGTTCTTTAATAGGTTCGTGAATCTCAAAACATCATCTACTTGCATAATCTCAATTTTTTAGGGTTAGTAAATTGTCGGGGTTTGTTATCCCCTTTGTTTTATGTCGCTAATATACAACTTTTTACGGAAACCACCAAATAAAAATGCACTTTTTTTGAAAATTATTTCGTTGATTATCAGACAGTTGGGAAAAAGTTTGGGAAAAATTTGCTGATTTACAATAAATTAACGGAAATTTTCGCAGATTTTCGGCACTTTGGGCGCAAAGTTATTCTATTGATATTCAGTTATTTACACTACAAAAGCAGCACAAAAACAGCATACCGACAGCACGCGGGCGGCAGCGGGCTGGATATGATTGTAAATAAAAAATTAAGACCCACGGCGGCGCGCGCCGCCGTCCACGTTGTAAATATCAAGCCGTCCACATTCAATTATTATTTGTTCCTTTACGGCGGTTCAGCCGTTGGGAAACGGCGTCACCGCCGCCGTCCACCGCAGTAAAAGCGGTGTTTATAAACGTTTATCAACGACTTGGGAATGGCTTGTTTTGATCGCAAAACAGCCCGTTTTGGCGGCTTTTTAGCCGCCAATGACCATTGTGTTGTAAATACAAAAACGCCCGAAATTCCCGATATTTAGGCCTTTTCTTAAGGCGAAGCCGTCCACCGTCCGCAGACGGTGTTGACAAGGTGATAAACAAAGGGAAAACGCATTCATGCTGGTCGAATGCGTTTCCCCGTTTCCGGAATACCGCGACAACGATTGGAACGGTTATGAGCACGGAGTGCGAAATTCGAGTGGAAAGCGTGCCCGGTCGCCCAAAAATTATTATGAATAATTCTCGAAAAGAAACTGTCGAATTTAGGATTCTGAATAGAATCTTTGGAGGTTGTTTTACATCATCAATATCTCGTAAGAGCAAAATTTTTTTTTAAAACCCAAGCCGATATTTCACATATTCTCGCTTGCCAAACAAGACAAAGCCGTTTTTAACTTATCTTATTGTCTTACAAGAAGATAAAAACAAGACAAAATTGCTATTTTTGTCATATTGTACTTGTGAAAAATCTCAAAGGCGGATTTATCTCGTTATGTCTTGTTAAGACTTAGTACTGTCTTGTTGTAATTTGCCTGTAATTTATTGATTATCAGCGTTGTCTTGTCTGTCTTGTGATTTTTTTGAAAAAATGTGGTCTTACCTCTTTGAGGACAATATTGCAAAATTTAAGCGGTTCGGACTTTATGCTATTTCCAAACTGCTGATAACCAACGGAATAATGCCGTTTTCTTCGGCGAAAATTCCTACGACGTGCCAATTCAGGCTACTTCGTACCTCCCAAAACCGCTCCAGCGATTATTTTATGTTCTCACCGCTCCTGGACAAATCCTCATCATTTCCAACCGTCAATTCCAGGGGAGAGGCTTTGAGGCATCCTTTTGGAATGCGAAAATGGACTTCCAAAAGGTGCGCAAAAATAGTATTTTTTCATATCCGATCAGCATATCTGTTACAATAGTTATATACGACGTTGTAGCTGTCCATGGCCTGTAGTTTTGGCTTGTGACCGTTCCACCTAAAAAGCAACCGAATTGTAATACATTTTATGCTACATTTTTTGTTGCATTTTTTGAAGAAAAAAAATTTACCATCTTATTGAATAATACGTTGTTGGTGTCAAAAAAGTGCGTATTTTTGCAGCAAAATTTTGTAGCAAAATTTGCAGCATTATGTTGCTGCAATCCAACGAGTTCAAGAATTTGACCATAAACAAGCAGTGTCATCTTGGCCTCATCGCTCTTTGAGAGATTAAGAAATGAAACGCCGATTTTGTACGTCGAATCGGCGAAATGAAGTGCTGATAACTGATTGAAAATCAGTTATTTTTATTGTATTGTATCGGGACAGTATCGGGACAAAACCCGATGAAAATCCCTTGAATTGAAATTCATATAGTATTAACAATCAGCAAATTAAGGAAACGTGTGGAGGCTTAGAAAGCTGGCGTTAAAATCGCGAGTTCGAGTCTCGTTTTCCGCTCTTCTTCAGCAAAAAGCCCAATCGAAAGGTTGGGCTTTTTTGTTTTAGACTGCTGAAAATCAAGAGCGTAATTTTTGGGCGTTCCCCGCCTGTATCTCAAATTTTTCCCAAAACCATTCAAGAATCCATTCAAGGGGGTGAGTTCGAGCGGTAAAATCCTTGTGACCTGAACCTTAAAATTTACAATTTTTACGATTTTCGCCAACTTTCTTGTTATCATTGCTTTATTATAATTCTAATGCCAAAAATAATTCAAGTTTAAATCAAGAGGATTTATTCTGCAAAATTATAAAATTTTTACTCTAAGGCCGTAAATCACTAAAAGTTATAACGTAAAAATTTAGAGTCAACAGGAAAATTTTTGTTAAAAAAACTTTCCCGAATGATTTTTCTGATTATTTCGTATTTTTGCGCCTTTAAAACTGAAAAATATGAAGACTCGCATCGCAATTATCGGTTACGGCAACATCGGAAAGGCCGTGGAACAGGCGGTGATGGCCGCAGAGGACATGCAACTGGCAGGCATTTACCATCATAACGACAATTTGGATTCTATAGACGCGGATGTGGCGGCTTTGTGTACGCCTACCCGCGAGGTGCCCACCTTTGCGGAGAAACTGCTGCGCCGTGCCATCTGCACGGTTGATAGTTTCGACATTCACGGGCAGATTTACGATCTTCGCAAGCAGTTGACCCCGCTGACTCAGGCAAACAAGGCGGTGAGTGTCATTGCCGCGGGTTGGGATCCCGGCTCCGACTCCGTGGTCCGTGCCCTGCTCACAGCCATCGCGCCCAAAGGCATCACCTATACCAACTTCGGTCCCGGCAGAAGCATGGGTCACACCGTGGCTGCCAAGGCCATCCCCGGCGTGAAGGACGCGCTCTCAATGACCATCCCGCTCGGCACGGGCATCCACCGCCGCATGGTCTATATCGAGTTAGAAGACGGCGCCGACTTCGGCACCGTGGAGAAACTGCTGCTCGCGGACGACTACTTCGCCCACGATGAGACTCACGTGATTCCTGTTCCGTCGGTAGATGCGCTGAATAACGTGGCCCACGGCGTGCATCTGGAGCGTTCCGGCGTGAGCGGTAACACCCACAACCAGCGGTTCGAGTTCAACATGACCATCAACAATCCGGCACTCACCGGTCAGGTGCTGGTGGCCGTCGCCCGCGCGGCTGTGCGCATGAAGGCAGAGCAACGGTTCGGAGCTTACACGATGATTGAGATTCCGCCGATCTATATGCTCCCTGGTGACGAAGAACAGCTGATCCGGACGCTGGTGTAGAGGGTTCGGATGAGCTGATGCCGTAGGGAGTATGCTTTTGTGCAAAATCAGGATTGTCTGCTAAATGATATACATTAATGAAAACACAGGAGAATTAGATTTGACTGCTGCTTTGGCGGAGGTTTCCCCGCAGCGGCGCGAGCAGGCGCTGAAGTTCCGGCATGAAAACGGAAGGCGCCTTTCTGTGGCCGTTTACCTTCTGTTGAAAAAGGGCCTTCAAGAAGAATACGGAATCACCGAGAATCCTGTTTTTGGCTATTCGGAAGAGGGGAAACCTTTCATCATAGACCATCCTGACATCCATTTCAGCTTCAGTCATTCCGGTGATGTGGCTTTATGCGCTATTAGCGGACAACCTGTCGGGGCGGATGTGGAAGTGCCCAGGAAAATCTCCCCTTCGCTGGTCAGTTACACGATGAATGACGATGAGCAGGCTCAAATCAACGCTTCCCCGGATCCGATGATGCAATTTCTCTTTTTCTGGACTCGCAAGGAGGCCCTCCTCAAACTCACCGGTGAGGGAATTCGCAATAACATGAAAGAAGTATTGGTCGCAATGGAAAAATACCATATTGACACCGTTGTGACGGAGAATTACATTTATTCTGTTGCGAAATTCAAATAAAGGTGTGATTTTTCACACGCTATTCCGCCCTATTTGACAATTTTCCATTCGCCCGGCTGGAGCTCTCCCAAGCCGAGGTCGCCGATCTGGACGCGGATGAGCCGCAGCGTGGGGAAGCCGACGGCGGCGGTCATGTGGCGGACTTGGCGGTTCTTGCCCTCAGTGAGGGTGAGGCGCACCCAGCTGGTGGGGATGTTGGCGCGATAGCGGATGGGCGGCACTCTCTCCCAGAGGTTCTCCGGCGGCAGCGCTTTCTCGGCCTTGCAAGGGCGGGTGCGGTAACCCTTGATGACGACCCCTTTCCTTAGTTTTTGCAAGGCCTCGTCGGTGATTTCGCCATCCACCTGTGCGAGGTAGGTGCGCGGGTGGGCGTTCTTCGGATCCAGCAGTCTTTTCACTAACCGTCCGTCGTCTGTCAGCAGCAGTGCGCCTTCGCTGTCGTGGTCCAGCCGTCCCGCGGCATAGACGCCGGGCGGGAATCCGAACTCGTTGAGGGCGGGATGTCCCGCCTCGGGGGTGAACTGGCTCAGCACGCCGTAGGGTTTGTTGAACAGGATGACCATGATGGTTCTTTTTGGGTGGCAAAGATAGGATTTTTTGGGAAATGTATCGGAGTTGCACAGATTATCATTGTGACAGGTACGTTGTCGTTCCCCGTACTTTACGAATCACATTTTCTCTTTGCCAATTGGAACTCCTTTGGGTAATGGGCTTTAAGGTATGCCATTTGAAAAGCTCGAATAGCATATTCCATTTGGTACCCTTTGCTCGTGGTGTAATGTCCAAATCGGCACAATGAGTTGAAAAAAGATTCCAGAACTTCGGACGAATACCCGTTTCCGCTACCTCCTTCAAGAAACAAAGGTCGATAATGCTCCTCCAAAGTTTGTATGCCCTGAGTCCGCAGCGACTGCAAAAAGCAGGCGGCATCTGCTCCTGATAGATTTGCGATTTTCTTCGCTAATAAGATAATCTGCTCGTCAAAAATCAGAAGCCCTTTTGTCTCGTCCAAAACATCTGACATTTCAGGAATGGGGTAATCAATCATAGAGCCTGTTTTTGTTCGTGAAATATATTCCGAAATGTTCACTTCCAAAAATGGACGAAACAAAGTGTTGAAAGAGACCAATTTCTCAAGGCTGTTTAGCTTTATGTCTTGGATGTATTCCTTTTTTTTATCATACCAGCTGTTGAGTAAGGATATATCGATGAAATCGCCATCTTGAAGCATCTCCCAAGTGTTGGAGTCATTCAAAGGGATTGAGTGTAGATAATCAAACTTCGCTTCATTGGGAATGCCGATAAGGTCGAGCGTTTGACCGACAATCGAAATGTAGGGCATTGACAGGATGTGAAGAAATGTGCCGCCATGCTCTTGAATGTCAGAGCAATTCGTGAAATCGGGGCAGAGAGTCTTTTCACCAGAGTTAGAATCTGAGATTTCCCGCATAGGCATCATGTTTGACAAGTCTTCATGGGACAGCACCCATCGGAAATCGCTGATGCATTCTTTGGATGTCCCATCTTTCCTTTTGACCGATTGGAACGTGGAAGCCATCCTGTTTCCGTATCGCTGCTTCAGCATATCCACAAAGTTGACATGCTTCAGTGAATCCGTTTCTATGGTCAAATCCGGAATTCTTTTGGTTTTTAAGTGAAAAAAGGCTTCGAAAGGCAAGTTGAACTGCAATGGGTTTGTGAAAGTGAGTCCTAATAAGTGACAAATCATGCTGCATGCGACATTGCCACGCGACATAGGCAGACATCCGTCAATTGTTGATCTACCTTGCTTAATCGCGTCTCTGACCAAAATAAAATAATCTGCCCACCTCTCTTTGATGGTCAGAAGTTCCAGCTCCTGTTCTATCCGAGCCTTCACTTTTGGAGATGTCTTTTTGCCAAACTGTTTTTCCGCTGCTTGTTGAACCAAATCTCGAAGATATAATCTGGAATCTTTATATCCATCTGGTAGGTTCGGCGCAGGTACGGTTTGCCAGTAGTGGACTGTTTTGAAAGTGCGCACTTTCCCGTCGTAAGGCTGAAGGTGCGCAAACATAAGTTTGGAGATGTTTTCGGATCTGTTCATTTTTTTATTTTTTTGCAAAAGAACAACTCACCTGTGTAAAATCAATTCACAACGAAGCTTATTGTCTTTTTTATCTTTTTTTAGGGTGTGTAATGATTTTTCATACGAATGTTTTATTTTTGCAGCTTAAAAGATTAGATATGCCGACCAATGTATATAATCGATGCCTGTGGCTGCTAAACACGCTCCTCGTCAACAAGAGATTGACATTCAAGGAAATTCAGAAAAAATGGGGGACTTCACATCTGTATGAGGGCAAGCCTCTTAATTTGCGCACTTTTCACATCCATCGAGCTATGGTGGAGACGATGTTTAACATTAAAATTGTTTGTGACGCCAAGGACGACTATCGATATAGCATTTCTGACGAAACCCCTATTCAAGAAGATTTGGCCCTCAGATGGCTGTACAACACGTTTAATGTGAGCAATTTGGTGAGTGAGGGGAAAATGATGACCGACCGTGTTCTGCTGGAAGATATCCCAGAGGGCACCGAATATTTGCAAACCATTGTGGAGGCGATGCGCCAGAACCGGGTTTTGGAAGTCGAATACCAACCGTTTTACGAAGAACATCCTAAGAACTATCATGTGCAGCCTTATTGCTTGAAGGTGTATCGGATGCGTTGGTACATTTTGGGCAAGTTTGAGGAGATTGGTGAACTGCGTCATATCTCACTCGACCGCACATTGAACTTGGAGATGACGGAGAGAAAGTTCAAACTCCCTCAAGATTTTTCCGCTGAGGATTACTACAGATACGCGGTCGGTCTTTGGGTGAACCGCGATTTGACACCGGAAACTGTCACACTCCGTGCCTACGGCGAACAGAGCAAGTATCTTCACACGCTTCCGCTTCATCCTTCGCAAAAAGAGGTGAACAGGACTGCTGAGTTTGTCGATTATCGGTATGAGGTGCTCGTCACACCCGACCTTGTCAGTGAACTTTTGCGGATGGGTGACAAGGTGGAGGTGTTAGAGCCGAAAGAACTTCGAAGAAAGATGAAGGCTGCCGCCACGGACGTTTTGAATCGATATAAGAAACGAGTCAAAAATAGTATTAATTAAAAAAAGGAATTATGGAAAATGCCAAAAAAAAGACAAGTTGTCCTCAAAGAGGAACATTTGGTGACGAACTTAATAAGGCCCTTGCACAAGAAGGGAAATGGGGCTCAATTATGGATTATGTTCGAAAGAACCGTGATAAGTACGATGTACAGGTACGCGCTAATTATTTGAATATTTATTACAATGGAGGTAATATTCTGTGCATAAAGCCAAGATCCCTTTCTGTTGACGAATTTTACTTTCACCTGGATGTAACTGGTGACCGTGAAACTCGGAAAACCATCATTCAAGAGAACGCCAAAAAAGGGGTGGAAGAGGCAAAAGAAATAATCAATAAATTGCAGAAACAAAAGGAAGATTATTTGCGACCAATTAAAGAAGGGTATGCCAAACCAGATGTGGTGAAACAGTATTTTGAAAACATGTCGAAACAGATGGACAAATGGGAAAAGAAGCTCTTTGACGTAGTTGTACAACCAACTGAAAAAGAGAAATTGCCAGAAATTGAGTATCCCGAAAGGGATATTTACCATAAAGAAAAGTTTATTCAACAAAAAATTTCTCTTACAAATCATAGCTTTGACAGATCAGATCTCATCATCCTTGATGTAGAATTTGCAGTTAGTGACCTTGCTAAGTATAGTTCAGATAACTACACCCATCCTCGATTTGATATGATTGCCGTTGACAGAGATAGGAGAATACACGTTTTAGAATTGAAATATGGTCTAAATGCAACTGGAATTGATAATCCTGGTGTTAGTGCTAGCGACATCAAAGGTCATGTTGCTAAATTTCAAGCAACAGTAGGTGGGGATAATTATAAAGATTTCATTAACGATATCAGAGTTGTTGTTTCCGCAAAAAGAGATTTGGAACTTTTGAATTTTGAAATAAGTGATGAAAAGCCAATTTTCGATATCGTATATGCGGAGCCAAGTGAGGGAAATAAAGAAAAAGTCATTAAATTTATAAAAGACAAGGTGAATAATGAAGAAATAAAAGTAAAGAACATTTGGCTGATTAACACATTGAAGGGTTACAATCTAACTAATAAAAATAAAGTATATGAACATTAGAATCCATCGCGGCACACACCAGATTGGGGGCTGCGTCACAGAGTACGAGTATGAGGGCTGGCGATTGTTCGTCGATTATGGCGAGCAGCTGCCGGGCGCTTCTAAAACTGAAAAACTACAGGTAGAGGGCCTGACATACGGGGATTTGTCGAAGAGCGCGTTGCTCATCACCCACTATCACGGCGACCATATCGGCCGCATCACGGACCTGCCCGAATCCCTTCCGATGTACATCGGCAAGGTGGCACGGGATATTCAACTGGCCCTGTCAAATCACTTGAAATCAGTTGATGCCCGCCAAGAGATTATGGTAGAGCGGCTGAACCATGCTCATCTTTTCGAGCCGGCCGGAAAGTTCTCTTTTGGACCATTCGACATTATGCCGGTAACGGTTGACCATTCCGCCTTCGATGCTTACGCGTTCAAGATAGAGGCTGGCGGTGTCAAGGTTTTCCACACGGGAGATTTCCGTACGCACGGATTCAGAAGCGGAAAACTTAACAAAATGCTCAACAAGTTCGTCGGTGATGTCGATTATCTGGTTTGCGAGGCCACGAATGCAAGGTGCTATGATAAAAAGACCCCAACAGAGTCTGATATCCAAAAAGATTTCGAAACACGTTTCAAGGAGAACAAGTTCAATGTCGTCTATCTCTCTTCCACCAATATCGACAGACTGTTTTCCCTGTATCACGCCGCTTTGGAAGCGGGCAGACCATTTTATGTGGATGGTTACCAAAAGAGGATCATGGATATAATTGCCAAAAAAGATTCGTTATGGAGCAAATCGAATTTATACCAATATGGGCAATATGAACCTAAAGAACTTCTTTACGATCACTGCGATCACAATGAATTCAAGGTAAACGAAAAATTTGAAGATTTTATCGACCTCAAAGGTTATGTGCTAGTCGCCCGGTCCAATCCGAGATTTGATCGGTTTATTGAACGGCTGCCTGGAGAGAAGAGAAAATACCTGTCGATGTGGGAAGGTTATGTCAAGGAGGGCGATGCTTATAATGAGAGTTTGGCCAGGTCGTTGGGAGACGATTACGAATATATCCATACCAGCGGGCATTGTGACATGACCAGTATGCGAGAAGTTTTCAGTCTGCTTCACCCTAAAGCCATAATACCCATTCACACCGACAGTCCGGACGCTTTTGCAGGACTCTTCTCTGACGAATGGCCGATTATCTTGATGAATGACGGGGAGACATTCTCTCCCGCCGATGCCTCGTTGGCTGATGCCGTTTCGGCAGACGTTCTTTGTGTAAAGGCTCTTGCCGAGGATATTAAGGTAGTCGACAATCCGACAGGAGAATCCGCATGGGGACTTGAAGAGAAATGTATTGGAAAATTCAAAAAGTTGGAAGATGCTACATTTGCCATCTCGCACACTTCTTATAAAACCAACGCCACACTTGGATACGAAGTGGATGAAGAGGAAGATATGAGCTCTTCTGTCGTTAACGTATATGATTCAGGGATGACTCTTTTGGCAACGTATAAGAGAGGTGGCCATAAACCAGGCGGAAAGAAGTACCAGGAGGCGTGCCGTTTCGCTTCAGGTGAGAAAGTGCTTGCCGCTTTTCATGCTGATTGTCGTTCTGTGGTACCTGTAACCGTAAAAGGTCCCGTCTCGCCAGACCATTTCAGAGATATTTATGAGAAAGACGATCTCGTACAAATTAGTTACGACACTTTTGAAGATTTTCTAAACATTCTTTGGGATTGGGACTGGGATTCCGTTGCCGTGCATCCTCATGTCAAACTGGAAAGCCTCGGGGAAGGGATGGATGATACAATGCTTATACCCAGAGTGTTCCTGTTCCCGTATCGTGAATTCAAGCTGGTCAAAAGTGATATTATAAAAGAGCAGGAGTGAATGCATTCACGAGCCGCTGTCCCAACTCGTAGGCGTTTTGCAGGTCAATGGGGAAATGCTCGTCGCGGAACTTGCGTTTGGCCTCCTCGTTAAACATCGTCATGGCGTAGCGGGAGTAGTCGTTGAACTGGTACGTGTTGCAGACGTACAGGGTCTCGCAGTGGCCGAAGTTCGCCCGCAGCTGGTCGCCGCAGGTGCCGAGCAGCACAGGGTAATTCCACTCCGGCATTGCCTCCTCGGGGATGTTCATCGTGAAAATCATCGCCGTTTGTTTGGGGGTAATGGGGCGTCTGCGGTTGCCTTGCTCGTCAATGTCGTACGTGAAGTTGGGGAAGACCAGCCGTTCCAGGAACGAGCGTGTCTCTCCAGTCGGGTAGCTGAGATAGACGGGCGAGCCGACCACAATCACATCGGCCTCGCGTGCTTTCTCGAGCAAAGGTCTCAGCCCGTCGCGGATGGCGCACACGCCGTCGGTCTTGGCGTTCTTCAGCTGGCAGGCAAAACAGCTCTTGCATCCCGTGAATGTGAGGTCATAAAGGTGAACCATTTCGGCTTGCGCGCCCGCCTCCACAGCGCCACGCATGGCGCTTTCCAGCAGCAAAGCCGTATTCTTGTTTTTACGCGGACCGCCGTTGACAAACAGCGCTTTAACAGTCTTTTTCTCCATGAACAAAGGGGTTTTAATGATGTGACAAAGATACAAAAAAAGGCAATGCCATGCATTGCCTTTTCTTCCGCGGAGAGAGAGGGATTCGAACCCCCGGAGGTGTTATCCTCAACGGTTTTCAAGACCGCCGCAATCGACCGCTCTGCCATCTCTCCGAATTGGGCGGCAAAAATACAATTTTTTTCGATATTCTGCCAACGAATGACGATTTTGTTGTATTTATTTGATATTTAGGTGTTTGTTATTGCCTTTTTGGTAATAAACCCCGCTTCTGTGATGTCGTAATCATCCGATAACCCAAAACAATTTCGGATATTATCCTCGCTGAGAGCCGCGTTTTTGTCTCCAAAATGGAGCACATTCCCACCCTTCAACAACAACACCTGCTTGGAATAAGCCTTCGCGATCGGCAAGTCGTGGAGGATGATGAGCACCGTGACGTTCCGCTCCTCATTTAACTGTTGCAAGATGTCCATGATCTCGAACTTGTGCGTGACATCGATGTTGGAGAGCGGCTCGTCCAGGAGCATGATGCCGGTCTGCTGCGCCATGGCGCGGGCGATCATCACCCGCTGCCGCTCGCCACCGCTCAACGACTGTATCAACGTGTCGCGGTAGTGCCAAACGTTGCATTTTTGCAACATTGCCTCCACAATCTCTTTGTCCTCGGCTCGTTGCATTTCCCATGGGGTCTGATACGGGTTGCGCCCCAACATCACGTAGTCGAACACGGAAATGTCGAACACGATGTCCTGATAATGCGGCACGTAGGCGATTTTTCTCGCCAAATCCATCATTTTGTACTCAGACATCGGCTTCCCTTCCAACGTAATCGTGCCGCCACTCGGCTGCAACAACCCGACGATGCACTTCAACAACGTGGTCTTGCCGGAGCCGTTCGGTCCCAGAATTGAGCAGAAGCCGCCTTGCGGGAAGCTAACAGACAAGTCGTTGAAAATCACGCGGTCGTCGTAGGCAAATGTCAGATTGTCAACAGTAATACATTTCATATTGTTTACATGAATTATCACGAATTATCACGAATTGATTATAAATTATTCAAAAATTGTATTTCATTATTTCTTATAGAATACAAGTGTTTTATATACAAAGATTAATTATTGACAATTCGTGGCATATTTTTGGTGATTATTGTATATTTTTGTTCATCATCACTCGAAATAGTGTCGCAACTCCTCCGCTCCGAAAATGTGCAACGTGCTTTTGCCAGACGGTGTCAACGTGGGCATGTCGCTTTCGAACAGTTTGCGAATTAACGCTTTGACCTCCTCTTGTGTGGCGGGCACGCGCTGGCGGAAGCGTTTCTGCCGCGCCAGACTCTGTGCGATGCCGGCGATTTTGTCGCCCTTGTGGATGACTTGGTTGGTCTGGTAGGCGGTCAACACGTTTTCGATAAGTGCCTGCACGTCACCTTCTTCCTCTTCATCGTTGGGGGTGGCGTTGACGGCCAAGTGCGTGTTGTCGATTTTTTCGAGGTCGTAGCCCAATCGCAGGAAATCCTCCTTCATCGAGATGGCCAAGTCGGTTTGGGCGGCGGTGAGCGTCACCGTTTGCGGGAACAAGCTCTGCTGCGGCCGTATCGGGGTGTTCTTCAGGGCGTTGACGTACATGTCGTAAAGGATGCGTTCCTGCACGTTGGGCAGGTCGGCGGCCATTACCTGACCGTTCAGCTCGAAAAAGAGGTAACGGCCTCCGAACACGAAAAACGGGATATTTTCGGGAATGTCGAGTTGGTTTTCTTCAGTATGAGATTGGAATTCAACCTGTTGCTGTTCCTCTTTCGGGTATTCCACCTTTTCCACATTCAGCTCTTTGAGGAAGTTTTCCCAGTCGTTGGAGGTGGGTGTCTCGCGACGGAAATTGCCGCCTCCAAACTGTTGGAAGGGGGAACTGTGCTTCTTTTCCGGCACTTTGTCGAAAGGATTGTAGTTGGGATTTGTGCGGATGGTGGGCGCGACAATCTCTTTGTTCTCGGGACGGTCGGTGATAATGTCGGGAAAAGAGTCGTCAAAGTCGATCATCGGGGTGAGCGACATGGTACCGAGGGCTTTCTTCACCGTGGAGTTGAGGAACCCGAAAAACAACCGTTCGTCCTGCAACTTGACCTCCACTTTGGTGGGGCTGACGTTGACGTCGATCATGGCGGGGTCGATTTCGAGGGCGATGAAGTAGGCGGGGTGCGAACCCTGCGGGATGAGGTCGGCGTACGCCTTCTCGACTGCAAAGTTAAGCAGACTGTGGCGCACGTAGCGATGGTTGACGAACATGTATTGCTCGCTTTTCCGCTTGGCATTTTCGGGTTTTGCGATGAAGCCGGTAATGCGCATCAGTTCGTGGTTGAGCTCCACGGGGAAGAGCTTGTCGTTGAAGTGCTGTCCGAAAACGTTGACGATGCGCTGGCGCATGTTGGAGGCGGGCAGCAGCAAGACGAGCTTGCCGTCATTATAGTATTGGAAGGTGAGGTCGTGGTGGATAAGTGCGACGCGGTAAAATTCCTCTTCGATGTGTGTGAGCTCCACCTTGTCGGACTTGAGGAAGTTTCGGCGGGCGGGCACGTTGAAGAAGAGGTTCTTGACGGCGATGGAGGTGCCGTCGGCGCAGGTGACGGGCGCATGTTCCTTGATGTCAGCACCTTCGATAAGGACGAGGGTGCCCATCTCGTCGGCGGCGGGCTTGGTTTTGAGCTCCACGTGCGCGATGGCCGCGATGGAGGCGAGGGCCTCGCCGCGGAATCCCTTGGTGCAGATGTGGAACAGGTCGTCGGCCTTGCGCAGCTTGGAGGTGGCGTGACGCTCGAAGCAGAGGCGCGCGTCGTTGAACGACATGCCCTTGCCGTTGTCGGTCACCTGGATGAGCGTTTTGCCGGCATCCTTGATGATGAGTTGGATCTGGGTTGCGCCGGCATCCACGGCGTTTTCAAGTAGCTCCTTGACCACGGAGGCGGGTCGCTGCACGACCTCTCCGGCCGCTATCTGGTTCGCCACCGCATCGGGCAGCAGGCGTATGATGTCTTCCATGTTGCTCAAAGTTCAAGGTTCAAAGTTTAAGGTTTATGAGGGGTTAGAAGAATTTCCAGAGGACGAGGGCGAGCACAATCACGAAGAAAATCATGAAAAGGATGGTTATCGAAGAGTTGTTCTTGCGGTCACCAGTGTGGTTGCGCTTGCTTTGCCACTCGTCGTGGAGGTTGCGGGCGAAGTCTTTCCGTGCGTCGCCGGTGGATTCTTCTTTCTTCGGGTCGTAGTACCTGGGTTTGTAGTTGAACTGCCGGGGTTCTCTGTTGTTGAAAAACGTGAATGCCATAATCGTGAATTTTGTTTGCAAAGATACGATTTTTTCGGTAAAAAGGCCGTGAAGGAAAAATTTTTCAACATTTGACAAACTATCCAAAAAAAGTGTATTTTTGCAGCCTCAAAAAAGGCGGGGTAGCTCAGTTGGTTAGAGCGTCGGATTCATAACCCGGAGGTCTCGAGTTCAACTCTCGATCCCGCCACAGAAAAAGGCGACTGCATAGTCGCCTTTTTTGTTTCAGGTTTCAATCAAACCAGAAACTTGAAACCTCTTTTTTTGTATCTTCGCCAATCAATTTTTAAACATAGAAAAACCTTAATAGTCTATTATAACATGTTGAAAATTAAGTCGATATTTGTAGTTCTTATGGTGGCGGTTGTCTTTCTTCCGGCTTGCGACCGCACTAAGAAAACCCCAAAGGACGCCCCACAGCCTACCGTCACCCTTCCGGCATTTGATAACGATTCCGCATTCGCTTTTGTGAAGGCGCAAACTGATTTCGGTCCGCGTGTGTTAGGCACCGAAGCGCACGAAAACTGTCGTGTCTGGTTGCTGAACAAGCTGCGTGATTATTGCGATACGGTCTATAATCAGTCTTTCACCGCGAAAACCTATGACGGAAAGTCGTGGCCGTGTGCCAACCTCATTGGCAGTTTCGGACCCGAGAGGACGAAACGTATTGTGCTGGCCGCGCACTGGGACGCCCGTCCTTTCGCCGACCACGATCCCGACCCGGCCAATCGCGACAAGGCAATCGACGGGGCCAATGATGGTGCCAGCGGGGTAGGGGTGTTGCTTGAAATCGCACGCCAACTCCATGAGTCGCAGCCCAATGTCGGTGTCGATATCATCTTTTTCGATGCGGAAGACTATGGTCCGAAAGAGAGTGAGAGCGTTCCCGGCGATTGGTGGGGCTTGGGCGCACAGTATTGGGCTAAAAACCCTCATGTTCAAGGATATACGGCTAATTACGGCATTTTGCTTGATATGGTCGGCAGTCCGAACGCACAGTTCATGCAGGAGCAGTTCTCCTTGCGCGACGCGCAGGAGGTGGTGCGAAAGGTGTGGTCCACGGCATACGAACTCGGCCACGGCCAGTATTTCCAGAACAAACCTGGCGGCATCATCACCGATGACCACTATTATGTAAACAAATATGCCCCGTTCAAAATGATTGACATCATCCACTATGACGCGGCATCCGGCACCGGTTTCGACCCCGTGTGGCATACGTTGAATGACAATATTCAGCATATTGACAAGAACACGCTCGGAGTGGTGGGTACAACATTATTGCAGGTCCTTAAAAACGAATAAAATACGATGAAAGTTTTTAAATTCGGCGGTGCCTCAGTGAAGGACGCCCCAGCCATCGAAAATCTGAAGAATATTTTGCATCGTTATGAAAACGAGCAACTTGTGGTCGTGATCTCCGCTATGGGCAAGACCACCAATTTCTTGGAGAAGCTGTTGGATGCCTATTATCATGCGCCTGAAAAGGTACCCGCGTTGTTAGCTGAGTTGCGGACGAGCCATGAGACTGTTGCAGCGCAACTTATGGGTACTGAGAACCCTTTCCAGCCCCAGTCCGAACGGCTCTTCACCCTTCTGAACGAACAGTTGCAACGGCCCACTTCCGACAATTTTGACTACGACTATGACCGTGTCGTCAGTTTCGGCGAACTGCTTTCCACGACATTGATTTCCACATATCTTAATGCCCAAGGTGTTGAAACGCAATGGCTTGATGCACGGCAGCTCATACGTACGGATAACACCTACCGTGAAGGGCATGTCGATTGGACGGTGACGCAGAAATTGGCTGGCAACACCATAAAACCCTATTTCCAGAATAGAACGCACGGCATCGTGCTGACGCAGGGGTTCATCGCGGGCACAGCGGAGAACCAGACAACCACACTCGGGCGCGAAGGGTCCGACTACTCTGCCGCAATTCTCGCGCACACTCTTGATGCCGAGAGTGTTACCGTATGGAAAGATGTGCCTGGCATCCTTAATGCTGACCCGAAACGTTTCCCGAATGCGGTCAAAATCGACACGCTGACCTATCACGAGACGGTGGAGTTGGCTTACTATGGTGCGAGTGTCATCCATCCTAAAACTCTTAGACCGCTGCATAACAAACAGATACCATTGTTCGTAAAATCCTTCTTCCATCCGGAGAATGAAGGTAGCCAGATTACGCAACATGCTGATACAGTTGAAATTCCATCCTATATCGTGAAAGATAACCAGCTGCTGCTTTCGGTCTCCCCGCGAGATTTTTCCATTATCGGAGTTGAAAATTTGTCCAAAATTCTGGATGTTCTGTCTGAGTATCGGGTTAAAATCAATCTGATCCAGAATTCCGCGCTTACGTTTTCGGTGTGTACGGACAATGTGCCGTTACGGTTGCAGCCCTGTATAGAGGCATTAGGCAAAGAGTTTGTGGTGAAATTCAACGAAGATATCCGTTTGGTCACAATTAGGCATTATGATTCTGAATCAGAGAAAGAAATTCTGAAAATGTTTGATAAAGAAGAAGTTATTATTCGCCAAAACAACCGCCACACCATCCAGCTCGTCCTTAGGCAAATAAACTAACGAAATTACTCACTCCACAACAAAAGTCTAAGTTTAAGTATTAAGTCTAAGTGTATTTTACATTCATCATCGACCCTGAATTTTTTTTCTTGACTTTTTCAAACAAAAGTGTATTTTTGCAAGGTTTTTTTAGCAAATTATTGTTCACATAAATTATTTCAAAGTATGAAGAAAACTTTACTCTTAGTTATTGCGATTATGGCTGGATTGACTGGCTTCGCACAAATCACCGACACGATTGTGTCAACAACCCCTTCCAACCGTAATGTACTTATTGAGGAGTACACGGGTATTAACTGCGGTTGGTGTCCTGCCGGACACAAGAAGGCTAATGAAGTAAAAGCCGCACATCCGGATCGTGTCAATATTATTAATATCCATCAGGGTAATTATTCTGCTAACACATACACTACCCAGTGGGGTAATGCATTGGCTGGACAAATTGGCCTTACGGGGTATCCTGCAGGAACCGTTAACCGTCATGTTTTCTCACAGTATTCTTCCGTGTTGGATGTTTACAGAGACTATTGGCCTTCTTGTGCGAACACAATTCTTGGTATGTCCTCTCCAGTGAACATTGCAGCTGAGGGTACGCTTGATATGAGCACCAGAACAGTAAACATCCGTGTCCAACTCTATTACACAGGTTCCCAAACTGTTACCTCCAATGCCTTGAATGTTGCCATTCTTCAAGACAACGTGTTGGGTTCTCAAGCAGGTATGTCTATGAATCCCGCACAGGTGGATGGCAGCCAGTACACCCACATGCACATGTTGCGCCATCTGATTACGGGCCAATGGGGTGAAACAATTGATAGCATAGCCCCAGGCACCTTGGTGGAGAAAAATTACGAATATGTGATTCCTGCTCAATTGGGCTCTCCGAATGCTATTGAAGCTGTGCTTTCGGATTTGAGCTTTATCGCATTTGTTTGTGAAGGTCATAAGGAAGTGCTTACCAGCATTGAAGTTCCCATTGAACGCATCAACCTGCCGGCTATCTCCGGACGTATCGTCAATTTGAATGAGACACCGTCTTTGACGTGTGACGATCAGGCCAATGCCTATTTCAAGTTCATGAACCAAGGTTCTGAAGCGGTGACTTCTCTGAATTACACCTATGGCATTGGAGGCAACACGCAAACTGCCACATGGAACGGCAGTGTAAGTTCATTTGACATCACCGATGTTAACATCCCTACTTTTAACCTTAACCTCAATGTCAACAATACGTTGAGTGTGAAAATCACGCAAATCAATGGCGTGGATGTTGATCTTCCTGCCAAAACACTTTCAATTAAGAAGAATGTACATGAAGGTGCCGGAACCATGACGCTTGTTGTGAAAACCGACAACTATGGCACTGAAACGACGTTCAAAATCTTTGGTCCTGAAGGCAACGTGGTGCTATCCGGCGGTCCCTTTACCAACTCCTCTGCTGAACATACCTTTACGTTCGCCCCTACAACTTTAGGATGTCATCGTCTTGAGGTTTATGATAGTCAAGGTGATGGTATAAACGGTAGTTATGGTACAGGTTGGTTCAAGTTGATGGCTGAGGATGGTACGCAGATTTTCCGTGACAACGGCAAGTTCGGCAGCAAGGCTACGCACATGATTGATGTCACAAGAACAGTTGGTGTTGAAGAATACACCAGTGAAACGGCTATCTATCCGAACCCTGCCACTGATATGATTAATATCTCTACGGACAATCAGGTTCAGCGTGTGGAAATCTTCAACATGCAAGGCCAATTAGTGAAAGTCGAGACTGGTGAAGTGACGCGCGTCTCCGTGAAAGACCTTGCCAACGGTCTCTATACGTTGAAGCTCACGACCGACAACGGCACGTCCATGCACAAGATTATCAAGAAATAATTCGATAAGTCTCATAAAGAAAAAGACCGGCAGCGATGTCGGTCTTTTTTTTACGGTGTAGAAATTTTTTGGAAATCAGTTGTCCTATTTTTCCAACGCGAGGCTGATTCGTTTGCGGTCGATTTCGACATTCTCCACGCGCACCATGACCTTTTGGTTGAGGTGGACCACTTCGGACGGGTCGGAGATGCGGCGGTCGCTCAGGCGGCTGATGTGGATGAGTCCGTCTTGGTGAACGCCGATATCGACAAAACAGCCGAAGTTGGTGATATTGGTGATGATGCCCGGTAACACCATGCCGATGTAAAGATCGTTGATAGTGTGTACGTTTTTGTCGAACTCGAACATTTCGAACTGGGTTCGCGGGTCTCGGCCGGGTTTGTCAAGCTCGTTCATGATGTCTTGCAGGGTGGGCATTCCGACCGTTTTTGAGATGTATTTCTGCAGTTTGATTTGTTGTCGGAGCTGTTTGTTGGCCATCAGGTCGGCTACCGAGCAATCGAGGTCGGCGGCCATTTGGCTGACCACGTTGTAGCTTTCGGGGTGTACCGCGCTGGCGTCCAGCGGGTTCTCGGCACCTCGGATTCTCAGGAATCCCGCTGCCTGTTGGAAGGCTTTGGCTCCGAAACGGGGTACGTTCTTCAATGCTTCGCGGGAGGCGAAGGCCCCGTTTTCGTTGCGGTAATCGACAATGTTCTGCGCCAATGCCGGCCCGACACCGGAGACGTAAGAGAGCAGCTGCTTGCTGGCGGTGTTCAGCTCCACGCCCACGTAGTTGACGCAGCTCTCAACGGTGGTCTGCAGGCTCTCCTGCAGCATTTTCTGGTTCACGTCATGCTGGTATTGACCCACACCGATGGATTTCGGGTCTATTTTCACCAACTCGGCCAACGGATCCATCAGTCGTCGCCCGATGGAAACTGCGCCGCGCACCGTGACATCGTAGTTGGGGAATTCCTCGCGGGCCACAGGCGACGCCGAATAGACGGACGCGCCGCTCTCGTTCACCATGAAGGCCTTGACATCCCGCTCGAAGGGGATGTGCCGGACGAAATTCTCGGTTTCGCGGCCGGCGGTACCGTTCCCGATGGCGATGGCATCCACTTTGTACTGGAGGACCAACCGTTTCAGCTTGTCGGAGGCGAGTTTGTACTGCGCCACCGGCGGGTGCGGGTAGATAGTCTCGTTGTAGAGTAGTTTGCCTTGCGGGTCCAGAATCACGACTTTGCAGCCGGTGCGGAAGCCGGGGTCGATGGCGAGAGTGGTGACCTGTCCCAGCGGGGCGGCCAACAGCAGTTGCCGAGCGTTTTTCGAGAAGACGGCGATGGCCTCTTTGTCGGCTTTCTCCTTGTAGAACTTGCGCATCTCCGTTTCCATCTGAGGTTGCAGAAGCCGTTTGTAGGAATCGGTTGCCGCCATCCAGACCTGTTGCGCGGAGTTGCTGTTGTTCTTGACGATACGGCGTTTCATGTCCGCGAGTGTGCGTTCCTCGTCGGGGGCGATGCTTACGCGGAGGATGCCTTCTTCCTCGCCGCGGAACATGGCTAAGATGCGGTGCGACGGGGCTTTGGCGAGAAACTCTTCCGATTGGTAATAGATGCGGTATTTCCCCTCTTCGTCGATCCGGTCGGGGATTTGCCGGGTGGAGATGCGGCTGTGGCGAAGGAACGTGTCGCGCAGGCGAGCCCGGATATTGGGGTTTTCGCTGACTTTCTCTGCAATGATGTCGCGTGCGCCGGCCAAGGCCTCCTCCACATTCGCCACCCCTTTTTCCGGGTTGACGAACTTGGCGGCTTCGCGTTGCAAATCCAGCTGGCGTTGTGCCCACAGCAGTTTCGATAGCGGTTGCAACCCTTTCTCCATCGCCACGGATGCACGGGTTTTCCGTTTCGGGCGGTATGGGAGGTATAAGTCCTCCAAAACGCTCATAGTCTCGGCTTCTTCGATTTGTTTGCGAAGTTCGGGGGTGAGCTTGCCCTGTTCGGCAATGGAATCCAGAATAGCGGCGCGGCGTTTATCCAGCTCCAACCATTTGGCGTACAAATCCTTGATATTCCCGATCTGCACCTCGTCTAATGAACCGGTGGCCTCTTTCCTATATCGTGAGATGAAGGGGATTGTGGCGCCGGTTTCCAGCAAATTCAGAGTGTTCTGCACCTGCTCCTCCGTCAGTTGGAGTGCCTGCGCAATCCGTAGGGCGTAATTTTGTCCGGACATAATTTTGGCTTTTGGCTTCTGGCTTTTAGCTTTTAGCAAATGGCCAATAGCCAAAAGCTAATAGCCAATAAATTATTCGTTCACGATTTCCAGCAGTTCGATGTCGAATTCCAGTGGGGAATAAGGGGGAATACCTTGTCTGCCTTCGCCGTAGGCCATGCTGGAGGGGATGAGCACGGTCACTTTGTCGCCGACTTTCATTTCAGAGACAGTGGCGTCCCAACCGGGGATCACCTGGCCGGCACCCACCGTAAAGGAAAACGGTTCACCGCGTTCCACTGAGCTGTCGAACACAGTGCCGTCAACGAAACGGCCCGTATAGTGGACCTTCACGGTCTGCAACGGTTCCACTTTGGCTCCATTGCCTTTCTTAACGTTTTTCACATACACACCTGCTTGGTTTTGCTTCATGCCTGGGTGTTTTTGCAGATATTCGTCAATTTCCTCCACTTCTTTCACTTTTCTGTCATCCAACTGGGCTTCAAACTCGGCTTTGGCTTTCTCGAACTCTGCCTTTTTCATGACTCCGTAAAGCATCACATCGAGATAGAGAGGATCTTCGCCAAATTCGTATTCTTGAGCAGGGTTCATCATCTTTTCGAAGAATTGTTTGCCGTCAAGAATGAAAGTCGCGCTGTCTCCAACATGCATCATACGGATGGCTTCAAAAATGTCACCCTCGTAAAGGGAATCCATAACCATTTCATTCGGCATCATGGGGAAGAGTAGGGAGTCGCCTGCGCGCAATGACATCAGAACACCCACTAAATCTCCAGTCATAGGCTGGTCAGCGGTGTCATTCTGTTCATGAAACTGATAGTATAAACCAGATTTGGCTTTTTTGAATCCTTTGTATTTGCTACAAGCTCCGAGTGAGAGTAAAAGGGTCGCTGCAATCCCGAAAAGGATCAATTTTGTTACGTTTTTCTTCATTTTTTCTTTTTTTCTGTTATTAATGATGATTGTTATTTTACGATTTTAAGTAACTCGATAGTATAAACCACCGGGGTGTAAGGGGGAATCTGGAAAACCTCGTTTCCTTTGTCACCGAAAGCGTATGACGAGGGCAATACGACTGTCACTTGGTCGCCCACGCACATGTTCTGCACCATGACATCCAAACCTCTTGCCGCCTGATCTTTCCCTAATTCAAAAGTTAAGGGATGTTCGGCATCTGTACAATTGTCAAATTCGGTGTTGTCCAGCCTGCGTCCGCGGTACAATATCTGCACGGTCTGGTTTTTCTTCGGCTTTGGTCCCGAACCTCTTTTGTCATAGGTGAAATGGAGACCATAATATTTGTCCTCAAAACGATATTCGGCAACATAATCCAAAATTAACGAATCCTCTATGTGTCGGATAAGTTTCTTTTGTTCCTGGTAGCGTTCTTCGGCTTCTTCCAGATTCTCTTTAGACATGATTTTCAGCAACTTGATGTCAACATAAATGGGTTTTTTCCCGAAAGGATACTCTCCCATGCCCAAAAATTCTTCATAGAATTGGGGGCCGTTGAAGATAAAGGTGGCACTGTCTCCGAGGTGCATGTCGCGCAGGGCGCAGTAGATGTCGCCTCTGTAAAGCTCGTCAATCAACATGTTGTTCTGGGTCATGGGCGAAATGACAGTGTCTGTTGTGCGAATTCCCATGTTGACGACCACAAAGTCGCCGGTTTGCGGTTGACCGTTGTTCTCGTTGCAGCTGAAATAATGGTAGTAGTATCCGGAAGAGTCATGTTTGAAGCCACTGTATTTCCGGCAGGAAATGGCCGAAATACAGATCAGGAAGAAGAGGAATGGCAATATCAGGAATCTGATTTTCATCGTTGTTAATTATAAGGATCAGGTATATGGTTGTTTTTCAAATAATTATCGGCTGTTTCTGAAAGCGTGATTTCCATTATGATTGGCTGAAGGCCTTGGATGCGGTCACCGTCACCGGCCACTCCGTATGCCAGGTAAGAAGGGATGACCAGTCGGGCCTTTGCGCCCGGGCGCAACAGTTGCACCGCCTCGTGCAATGCGTCGATCTCTTCGGAGCGGTTTACCACAAAGTGTTTTTTGCCGAGACTGTCGGAGCAGTAGATCATCTCGCCGGAAAGCAGGAACGTGCGGTATTCCAAAGTCACAGGGTCGTTCTCCTTGTAAAGTTCTCCGTTGCCGGGATTCAACACTTCGATGTAGAGTCCCGTGGCGGTGCGCCGCATGTCCCATCCATACCGTTTTAGAAACATCTGGATTTCTTCGTTTTCCCGCCGCATGATGTTCTTGTTGCCTTCCACGTAGGGGTCTGCCTTTTCCTCTTTTTCCGTATCCGACGACACGACCACGCTTCCCGTGGCATTTTGCCGGTGACAGGAGAAGAAAGCGCTGGAAAAGAGGGTGAGAAGCGCAAGAAAACAGATGTTGCAAGTTCGCTTGTTAAGACTGCTGCGCATTTTCCCGTACTGCTTTTTCAAAGTGAGCAATAGCATCTTCCATGGAGCCGTGATAAAAGGCACCGGCGGCGTTGGCGTGCCCGCCGCCCTCGAAGTATTTGCGGGCGAAAAGGTTGACATCCACAATTCCCTTGGAGCGGAAGGACACTCGGATTCGGTTGTCGCGCTCTGTGAAAAAAGCGGTGTAATGTACAATGCCCATGGATAGCCCGTAGTTGACAAACCCTTCCGTGTCACCGATTTGGAAACCGTTGTCGGTCAGGTCTTTCTTGGTCAGATACATGTAGGAGGCACCAAATTCCGGCATCACCACCAAGCGCTGCGACAAGGCCAGCCCCAACAGTTTCATACGGCTTTCGGTGTAGTTGTCATAGACTTTACGATGGATTTCCTCACCGTTGATGCCGGCTTCGATAAGCTTGCGCAACACGGTGTAGGATTTCGGGTAGTCGCAGGTGTAAGACATGGAGCCGGTGTCGGTGATGATCCCCACATAAAGGCATTCAGCAATCTCTTTTGTGATAGGCTTTTCGGGTGTAAGATATTGGTACAGGAAATCATACACCAATTCGGAGGCGGAGGTTGTGAGATGTGTGGAGTACATGACATCACATTTGATGTCGGGCTGCACATGATGGTCGATCAGCACCTTGAAATGGGTGGATTTTGAAATCACATTCTGCAGGTCTTGGCCAGCGCGGTGCGGAGCATTCATATCGACGATGAAAAGCATGTCTGCATTGCGGATGCGTTTGCGCGCCTCCACGAGGTTCTCCTGTGCCACGATAATCTGTTCTGCGCCGGGCATCCATTGCAGGAAGTTCGGGAACGGGTTGGGTGAAATGACAGAGGCTTCATAACCTTCGTCCTGAAAATAATGGTATAAGGCCAGCGCACTGCCCAAAGCATCCCCGTCGGGATTGAAATGGAAGACAATGGCAATGGTCTTTGTCTCTTTCAGTGCAGCCTGAATTTTCTGTATATCCTGTTCTTCCAATGTATCAGATTTTGAGGGTGCAAAGATAGTAATTTTTTCGTCACAGAAATAATGTCTATGACTTAGACTATGACTGTGGTTAATTGTTAATCAGTCTTAGCTTAAGTTTAAGTCCATGTCTAAGTTTAAGTCCATGTCTAAGTTTAAGTCTATGTCTAAGTTTAAGTCTATGTCAAAGCTCCCTTCGTACGATGCGGGAGAGCAGGGGTATGCGCCATCGTTCGGGAATGATTTTGGTCAGAAAGTAGCTGAGCGGGTTGAGGATGATCTGCCGTTTGCCGCGGAGCATCCCGTCGATGTATTTGCGGGCGATGTCGGAGGTGGATTTCAGGGTGGCGCGGCCGAAGAAGCCCTGCTTGGCGATACGGGCGCTTACTTCCGTGTTGGTGGCCATCGCGCCGGGCGCGGCCAGCGTGACCGAAATTCCCGTACCTTTTAACTCTTCGCGCAAACTTTTTGAGAAGGCATGGACGTATGCTTTGGATGCTGGATAGACAGTCTTGTAGGCGGTGGCGGTGAATCCTGCCATACTGCCGACATTTAAGATGTGGGCGGGTGTGTTTTGTTGCAGATTCAGGAGCAGGGACTTTGTCAAAATGGTGGTACACAAAACGTTGAGGTGGAGAATTCGCAGCAGGTAGTCCATGTCGGCGGTTTCGATGGCCCGGCTGCCTCCGGTGCCCACGTTGTTGACGAGGATACTTATCGGGTGTTCTTTCGCGATGGATTCCGCCCATTCCCGTACCGCCTTCTCATCGGATAAATCCACAATGAATGACTGGCAATCAACGGGATATTTGTTGACGATTTCTTCGCGCACGGCATGTACGGTTTCGGTTGAGCTGACCAATAGGGTGGGGTAACCCCGCCGCGCCAACTCAAATGCAAGCTCCCGGCCCAAACCTTTGCTCGCCCCCGTAATTATAGCATATTTGGTGTTCATTGGATATATTGGACTTTGGACTTGAGACTTTGGACTTTGGATTTGAGATATTGGATTTAATAGAGAATGGGAAGACTTGAGAATAAGAAGACTTTGACAAGGGAGAAATAAGTACTAACCCAATAATTATCAATTATCAATTATCAATTCTTTTCCGGTAGCACCTCCTTCTTGCAATCACCTCCGAGTCGTACTTCTGCCAGATGCGGGCGGCGATGTTGTCTTCCAGTTGCTGTGAGGTGTAGGCGTATTCGAAGCCGTGGCGCAGGAAGGCCTCGTGGAGCTGTTTGTGGTAGATGGCGTGGATGCCGGTGTGCGCGTATTCGGGCAGTACGCCCGTGAGCAGCAGATCGACGTTTTTGTTCTTGCGGAGCGCGTGCAGGATATGGAACGCCCCAAACGGCCACATCTTCCCGTTGGCTTTTTTGAACGCTTCGTTCAGCGAGGGTATGCTCATGGCGATGCCCACCAGCTGACCGTTGTCATCTTCCAAAAAGGAAACCAAGTCCAAAATCCCGACGGAGAGGTTCTCGTCAATAATCCAGGTCATCTCCTCATGGGTGAGTGGGATGAAGTTGAAAATGTCGTGGTAGCTTTCGTTTAGAACTTCCAAAAAAGCGTAGCCGTCCCTTTTCAATTGTTCCTTGTCTTTAATCTCGCGCAGATGCACGTGATATTTCTTGCCTAAAAGGTCGGCCATGCGGGAAATCCGTTCGGAAACGGGCGTCACTTTTACCTTGTACTGGATGTAGTCCACTTCTTTCTCGAAGCCCATAAGATCCATGTATTCGGGATAATACGGGTAATTGTAGTCGGCGCCGAGGGAGGTGAGGTGGTCAAAGCCCTCTACCAGCATAGCTTGTTTCTCCATGTTGGAGTATCGCGAGGGACCGCAGATTTCCTCCAGACCTTGCGACTTTCCCCATTCTTCCACCGTTTGGAACAGCTTTTTGGCCACCTCGGGATCTTTGATGACATCGAACCATGCGAAGCGGATGCGTTTTTGACCCTTGATTTCGTTGCACCTGTGGTTGATGATGCCCGCGATGCGTCCGACGATTTCACCGTCGCGAAGGGCGAGCCACATTCGTAAGTCGCAGAAAGCCAGCGCTGGATGCTTGGTCAGCAGCTTTTCCTCACCCTTGTCCAACGCAGGCACGTAATAAGGACAGTCCTTATACAGTTTCCGGGGGAATTGTATAAACTTCTTCAAGTCCTCACTGTTTTTAACTTCTTTTATTTCAATAGTTTGTGCCATAATCGGAAGTTTGAATCAGCGAGCAAAGATACTAATTTTTGTGATTAGTGAATAGTGATTAGTGAATAGTGAATAGTGATTTGTTTTTGTTGTTGTCCGCAAAAGTCATAGTCTTAAGTCTTTGTTTAAGTTCATGTCAATTCACTAATCACAATTCACAAAAAAATGTATTTTTGCCCCCATCAATTGAAATTAGCAACAAAAGATATGGAAAACACCAAATTCATCATCACCATCAACCGTGAATTCGGCTCCGGAGGCCATGAAATCGCCCTGAAGCTCAGCGAACTGCTCAACGTGAAGTTCTATGACAAAACTTTCCTCGCTACCATTCGCGAAAAATTCAACCTTACCGAAAAGGAAGCGGAGAAAATCAAAGCGGAGAAAACCAACTGGTGGTCAGAGTTCTGCCGTTTCTACCAACAGTTCGGTATTGCTGCCACTTACACTCAACAGCCCATTGAGGTGACTTCCCAACAGCTCTACTATGCAGAAGCCAAGGCCATGCGCGATCTTGCCGAGCATGAGTCTTGCATCGTGGTCGGTCGTTCTGGCTTCCATGTTTTCAAGGACACCCCCGACACTATCAAAATCTTCCTCATCGCCGATATGGAGCATCGTGTGAAACGCATCATGAAAAAGTACAAAGTCGATGAAAAGGAGGCACGCAAACTGATTGATGACATTGACAAGGCCCGTGAGAATTACACGAAGACATTCGCCGGGAAATCCCGCTACGATGCTCGCAACTACGATCTCGTTATTAATGTCACTCCCTTCACCACCGACCAGGTGGCGCAGTTCCTCGCCTATAACCTCCGGCTGAAATATAAGGCAAAGTAGAGACGATTTGCACATTGTTTGCGGATTTTTATCCTTTTGCGTTTTATTTTCATTCAATTCACTAAAAAATGTATCTTTGCCCCAAAATTATTCACCAAAAAATCGAAACATTATGGGAAAAATCAACGATTTGAAAGAACAGGCATTGGCCACCTTGCGTGGTAAATGGGGCTCTTTTGTGGGGCTCACCTTCCTATACATTCTGTTGGCTGGTATAGCCTCTACCACCACTCAGTTCGGCAATATTTTCACGGGTAGTTCTTTTACCACATTGGCCATAGTGATGACAGGTTCAGGAGCCTTGTTGACTCTTTTGGCTTTGCCGCTGCAATATGGCTACTATGTTGCATATTTGAATTCTTCCCGCCAGGATTTACCTGCTGACATCGGGGATTTGTTCTGTGGTTACAAACGTTTTGGAAAAGTGTTAGGCACTTTTTTGCTGATGATGCTGGCAGTGATCGGTGGTTTCATCTTGCTTGTGGTTCCCGGTATCATCCTTTGTTTTGCATACGCGATGGTTCCATACGTGTTGCGTGACAACCCCGAGCTTTCCTGCACAGAAACGCTGGCCAAGAGCCGCGAGATGATGAAAGGTCACAAATGGGAACTGTTTGTGTTGTATCTCAGCTTCATCGGCTGGGCCATCCTCTGTGTGTTTACCTTCTTCATCGGTTTTCTCTGGCTTACTCCCTATATGCAGATGACCGAGACCAAATTTTACGAGAAGCTCCGTGCGGAATACGAGGGCTTCGGAGAAGAGGAAATGCCTTTGCGAGAGGAAGTTGCGCCTGTGGAAGATGACGAATAATATTGTTTCGTTGTACTACGCGCACACCGGCTTCGGCAGCATCATCGCGCAGTGGTCGATGATGTGGTTGGTGATTTCGAAACCTCTGTCACAGATTTTCTTATCCGTTGTGCCGTCATAGCCCATATACAGATGGGTGACGTCGTATCCGTTATTAACAAAACTCAGTAATTTCCCGTCCCGTTTCGCAACAGCATCACGGTATTTTTCGATTGACGGACGACCTTTGCCCTTGCGCACCTGAAAGACCGTGTCAAGGGCAATCAAACAACCTTTCCACAGAATATCCCCAGCGGTTCGGACATATTTGCTATCCATATAAGACTGTGTGTCAGGATCATATTTGGCCTTTTGGATAACATCCTCGGCATTGGCCACATATCTCCGGGCCTCTTCGATAGAATACGTGATTTTAGTGTCTTTCATTTTATTTCAGGTTTGAATTTAACGTGGCAAAGATACACTTTTTCTGATAAGCTTCGCCATTACATTAATATTATTTTGAATATTGATTTTTTAACAATTAACTAAATGTTTTCTACCTGAAACGGCATGAAAGTTGCATTCTACGCTTTGGATTGCGTCTTTACAGGGAAAACACCACCTTCACCGGTGTCTCCCACTCGCCCATCATCGCCTTGAACTTCTTCACTGATTTGGCGGAAACACCCTCTTTAGGCAGACTTAACGTCCTTGTAATCATCAACGTATTACCGCCTACCACAACATCAATCAGGAGTTTGGCGCCCTCCACGGTGATTTCTTTGTGTGAGGTTTTCGTCAGACAACGGACGTTGGCAGGCAATTTGACGGCATAACCGTATTTCTCGCTTGATTCTTTCGTGTCCACATCGTATTTGCGGTCGTTATGGATGTTCACAGAGCGGATTGGTGTGCCGTAGTCGCCGTCGTCGATGGTCATTTCGTAATATTTGCCAGAGAGTTGCGAAACAGACACTTTTGTGTCGCCGATCCCATGCACTTGCAGATATTTCATTTTTGGCGACTCCACTTTCTGTTGCATTTTCACCACAGGATCGTCCAATTTTCCGCTTTCAATCGTGATTTCGGCCACTCTTTCCACGGATATGGGCTGCGCCGTCACATTCTCTATTTTGCCGTCCTGCAGGATGAGGGTTTCGGGCGCGAAGAAAGCGTCCAAACTCAGTTCTTCAATCTCGTTGGCAGAAATATATCGGGGTGTTCCATTTCGTTGGATGCGCACAACTGTCTTCAAAACATCGGCCAATGAGTTTATAGGGAACGCTAATTGCGCATCATACCCCAGACTCTGCAGCACGCCCGCCAACAAAATGTCTTTCTCGATCGGCAAGGCGCAGTTGCTCTCCCACACCTGCTGCGGCGAGGCGAACATATAGTTCAACACGCTGGCATCCAGATGATTGGTCTGGATATTGTCGTGGATGTAATCCCTGACAGACAAAACCTTGTCCATATCGGTCATCTCTTCTGCGAATCGACTCGTGAAGAAATCTGTAATCTTTTGATTGCTAAATTTTTGCATAGCATTTTGTTGGGCGATTTTGCCGACGATATAATGCGGTTCATCCATCGTGTAAAACGTGACGGCCTTATAATCACCAGGGAAAATGTACTCATCCGTAGGATATTCTGGCAGATTGGTGAAGGTCATTACGGTGGTTTTCTTCCCTTTGTCGGTGTTCTCGGTTTCCGTGTAGGAAAGTTTCCCGTTCAACACAAATTTCGCGGGCTTGTAGTCCGGCGCGGTCACGCTGACCACATACTTCTCCACCGGCACCTCCTCCTGCAAATCGACCTTCTCCAACAGCTCTTGGAAGAAGAAGTTCTTGGAGCGGATGGTGTAGTCGAGGACGATGACGGCATCGTACTCCAATGCCGTATGGGTCACCACCATGGTGCGGATGCCGTTGAGCCGCTCGCATTTTGTGCAGCCCTCCGGCAACATTGGGTTGAAGGCGTTATCGGGCGTCTCCACCTTGCTGCCGTCTTTACGGATGGTGTAGGCCTCGTTGATGATGAGCTCCTGGAAATCAGGGTTGTAGGTGATGAACGTTTCCCCGAAATGGTCGAAGGTCATCCGCGTGAAAATCTGCAGCTCCGTGCGCTTGCGGAATTCCGTGGAACCGTCCGTGTTCAACGTGTAGCTCTTGGAGATGAGCTTATAGACGGCGTCCTTTTCGGGGGCCTTGGCGAATGCGGAGAAGCTTGCGAATACTATTAATAACAGAAATATATGTTTTTTCATTTTTGTATTTTTAACGTGAATTATCATGAATTTGCCATGAATTATGTATGAATTATTGAATTCGTTGAGGTGATAGCATGATTATTGGCGAGTTCATTGGCGTTTATTGATAATTTATGTGAAAATTATTTAACGAACACCACGGGATTCCCCATGTACCCTCGTTGGCACTGTACGGCTTTGCGGAACGCGGGCCATTCTGAGGCGTCATAGACGCGTTTGCCGAGGGAGATGGTCTCGTTGAATGTCACCATGTTGTAGCCGATGGTGTAACCGCCTTTGAACGAGATGGATGGCGTGACGAACTGTTGTGCCGGGGGCGCGCTCACGCGGGTGTAGCCCGACGGCACCTTCATCGTTTCGCTGATGGCGACGTAGCGCGAGCAGCGGTCGGTGAAGGGGTAGTCGCGCTTTTCGAGACTCGTGTTGTAGTAGAGGTGGCGCATGGCGAAGGTGTAGAAGCCGTTGGCGAGGAACGGCGTGGCGATGATCTCGTTGTCGGTAACGGTTGCGTAATCAGGGATTTCGAACGTGTACGTAATTTTTACTGGCTGCTTGAGGTAGTCGTCTTCGCTGGTGTATTTCACGCTCTTGAGCTTTGCGTTGGGGTACTCCTGGTAGAAGCGTTCCTCCACGCTTCTCCGCCATTCCGTGCGGAAGCCGTAGAAGACGCCGCGCACGGTGCGGTCACTCTGGCGGTCGGCGGTGATGGTGACGGTGCCCTTCAGCGTGCCGTTCTTGGTGACCTGCGTGTTGGCGGTCATCCTGACGTAGTGGTTTTTCGGGTCGGAAACGGGCGTGAGTCCCAACTTCGCGCCGTTGGGGAGTCCCATGAGGTAGTTCTGCTGCTGCTCCGCGCTGGACCACAGTTCGCCGCGCACGCCCGGAACCCACGTGGGATCCAGAAGCTGGTAGTTGCCGTTGCGTCGCTGCACCACCGTGATGCAGTGGTTGAACTGGTCGGCGGGAATGTCTTCGATACGCTCGCCGGCCATCGTCATCGCGGCGTAGGCCTTGAACCCGGCCGCCCGCAACATGCCGATGAGCATTCCGGCTTTGTCTTTGCAGACGCCGCAACGGTCGCGGAAGGTCATCTCGCACTTGTGGAGCGTGAAACCCTCGCCCTCGCCCATCGAAATGCCGGAGTAGCGCACGTTGTCGGCCACCCAGTGCGTGAGGATGTCCAAGCTGTCGTTCTCGGTCTTGGCCGGCTTCAGCAGCTCATCGACCTTTGCTTGGATCTCCGGTGTGGCCTCGAAACTGCCGAAGTCCTCGTTCACGCCGTAGAACCACATCGACTTGGCTTCCCAGTCTTTAGCGGTGGTCACGATGACTTTCGGCTCGATGTCGTTGCTCGCCACCGTGTAGCGCGGGGTTTTCAACGGGAAATAGTCTTTGTTCTCGAAGGTGAAGATAGTGCGGTCGCCGTCCTTCTTCGTTTTCACGTTGAGGTTACCATTGTAGATTTTGTACTGCAAGTTCTTGTTGGTCAGCACATTGACCTGATACACTTTCTCCTTTACGGGTTGGCTGTTCCAGAAGGGGACGATATCGTAGAAGTGGCCGCGCATGGGCGGGATGTACTTCGCGTCGGGGTCGTCGCCTTGCAGCAGGGCGTAGGTGAAGCCCTTCTTGTAGGTGAGGAACTCCACCTCGTCGCCGGGTTCGAGGCGGCCGAGGGCGACCATCTTCTGTCGCGCGCCCCAGTAGATCATGTGAGCCGGGGCGGGATAGTCGCAGACCATGAAGTCGGGGTGTTCCTCAGTGCCGTCGTGGCGATAGACGACCACGTCGCGGATCTCGCAGTAGGCCGACAGCGGGTCGTAATCGACGATGACGGTGTTGTAGTCGCGCCCGCCGGCATCGCTCAAGATCCGGTAACGCTGGTGGTTGACATAGTGGCTGAGGCCGTTCTCCTCCATGCGCACGGTCATGCTGTCGTAGAGGGTCACGCGGTCGTAGCCGGCGTAGGGGTCGTTCTCCTGCGCGGTGGCTGCCATGCCGAGGCACAGCAGCAGGGTTGATAGTAGGGTTCTTATGTTCATAGTGGATGGGTGTTCTTTTTGGGGTGTCCCCACACTGCGCTTCGCTTGTGTGATACCCCCCTGCCCTTCGGGCATCCCCCCTAAAGGGGGGGATGGTCCTTCGACCGTATTATTCTACATTCATCATTCTACATTAAATAATGTCTTTCTCCTCGATGAGATTGTTCAGTATCGCATACACCGTCAACGCCGCGACGGATTTGATGCCGGTTTTGCGGACGATGTTCTTGCGGTGGGTGATGACTGTGTGGACGGAGATGTTGAGGGTGTCGGCAATTTCGTTGTTTTTCAGTCCTTTGGAGAGGCAGACGAGTACTTCTTTCTCGCGGTCGGAAAGAGGGGCGGTGTCGGATTCGTCATCGTCGGATTGGATGGTGTTCACCACTTGGTTGATGGTGGATTTGATGCGCTGGAGGTCGTCGTTGAGCTCAATGATGCCGGCGAACTGCCGCTGGTGCTGCGATTCGATGTAGGAAGTGACCAATCCGATGAGACGCAGGTTCGGCAGGCTGTCAAACTCGGCGCGTATGGTGGAGCGTTTGGTGTAGTCGTATAGTAACGGATTGACAATCAGGATGTCCGGGCGCAGGGCGTTGATTCTCGCGTATAGGGAACCCAGGTTGTCGGTGGAGAAGACGACCTCTGCGTCGGGCAGCTCCCGGAGCAGCTGCTCTAATCCGATGCGCAGCATGATTGAGGGTTCTGCGATGGCGATCTTAGTCATGGCGTTTGGATTCTAACAGTTGGATATACGGAACTAAGATGCGGTTTTCCATCATGGCATGTCTGGCAATGTCGTTGGAGAGGGCATAAACGTCTAACAGCATATCGACGCGCTCCACAGGGGAAATTTCGGCGGGTATGTACTTGAGCAACAGGTTGGAAAGATCGTTGAGGGTGTCCTCAATGTCATCGTGCTGTTGATGGAAAGTGTTCTTCTGGTAGGTGGCGGACTCGGTGGCTTCCTGTTCGGAGAGGATCTGCCGCAGGTATGGGAAAATCACCTCTTCCTCGTAACGGAAATGCTTCTCCATCTCTTTGCGGAATTCTGCGTAGAAGTTGGAGATGAGGGTGATGTATTTCTTGTCCATGGAAGCCAACTGCATGTGGAGGTGCTGCTCAATATGGGGCAGTTTGTTCTCTAAATAGTCCTTGTGCGAAGAAACGAGGTATTGCAGGATGTCGGCCATGGGGCACTGTTGCAGCTCGTTAGCCGTCGGGTAGTAGTCTTCCTGACAATAGACACGGCTGATGAGGGTGAACAGGGGCAGCGAAACGTGGTGTTCGGAACAGAGTTGTTCAATACTCTTCTCTCCGAATCCGAGAGGGATGTTAAGACGCGGAAGAACGGTCAACAGACTGTGATACTGGTTGATTGCATCGGCCATTTTCATTTTTGGCGACAGTTGCGGTGGAAAATCGGAAAGATTTTTCATGTTTCAAATTTTCGGCAAAGATAATCATTTTTAGGCAACAGACAAAAGAGGCGCGACATTTATTTGTCGCGCCTCCTTCAAGGTAAGGACGATGTGCACATCGTCTTTATGGACAATCAGATTATTTCCGTATCACCGGCATTGTGACAATACCCTTGTCGGTGAAAACCTTGGCGAAGTAGGTGCCCGTGGCGAGAGCCTGGACAGAAACTTCTGCCGTGTTTCCGTTCACATACATCATATTCAGCAGTTGACCATAAATGTTGTAAAGTTCCACTTTTTCGATGGTGACATTGTCATTCTTCACATTGATGGTCACATTGTTGATGGCGGGATTGGGATAAACGCTGAGATTGTTGCGTAGCTCGAAATTGTTGATTCCGCTTGGATTGTAATCGTAAACGGCGATGTCACTGTTCACCATACCCTCTTTTATGGCGACGGCCTTCAGTGTATAATGCACATTGAGTGTCAACGGGAAAAGGCCGGTGAACAAATTAGCAGATTCGTCAGGATCGGTACCGTCAAGAGTATAGTATATGCTGGCACCTTCTGTGGCGCAGGTGATATTCACTCTATAGAATTCGCCGTCTTTGAACAAGTCAAATTCTGGTGTGGCGACCGTGTCCATAATCACCACAGTGTGGATGTCGATGTCTTCGTCGCCACGAGGATAAATCTGGTAGCCGTGGTTGGTGGAGTAGCTGACAAAGCCGGTTACATCGGCCAAATCGCCAGCGGAAATCTCCGTGGTGACGGTGTTGAAACGATTGTAGATGGCCATCGTGTCGCCATTCTGCACGAACTGGGTGCCACTGATGAAGGTTACATTGCTCAAGCGCACCAGTTTGGACTCGTAAACATCTGTGTATTGAGATTTGATGTTTGAGATGGTGGCGTTGGCGGGCGTGACCGTGACAGGTGTTCCAGTAGCCTCAAGAGCGTTATGTGTGGGTACCATCTCCACCATACCTTGATACGTGGTGTATTTGCCGAAAACACCGGCTTGGATGACATCCCCTTCGTTGTAGGTGGTGGTAATCACGGGAGTAGAGTTGTCATAGATGAGCATAGCAGCGGTATTGTCCTCCACGAACATGTAGCGACCGCTGCGGAACACGAAGGTCACGTCGCTCATGATCTGTTGCGGCTCATTGGAGGCAGCGGCCTTGAAGGCGGCAATGTTGGCGACCTGAGTGGGGAACGAGATGGTGGCCGTAGCCGTGAAGCTCGGGGCCATATTGGTTTTCCACGCTTTGGCCATGATGGTCGTGGTGGTGCTTACAGTAAACGGTTGGCTATAGACGGTGGAACTCTCTGTGGGTTCGGTGCCGTCAGTGGTGTAACGGATCACTGCATCGGCATCGGCACAGGTGATGCTGACCGTCTGAGGCTCGTAATAGGACCCTCCGTTCGGAGTAATGACGGGTGTGGCCACTTCAGATGCGCCCCCGGCTTCTGCTAATACCAAGATGTTGTCAATCTCCCATCCGGCAGCGGAAGATTCTCCACTCGTATATACCCATGCGAAATAAACGGGGGAAGTACCGGCAACTTCCACATTGCCTGACTCCACCCAGTTCCAAGAACCGCTGCTCAAGGCGCATTCCGATGTGATGTCTGTCCACGTGGCGGTAGCAGGAGAACCGGAACCGTTGTAGTTTGTGGAATATTTCACCGAGATGTCAGGACCATTGTAGTTTTTGGCATTTGTGAAGGAGAGGCTGACACCTCCGGCATTCAAAGGGGTGATGGCAGGTGTAATCAGCCAAGTTTCTGTCGCACCTTGGTTGTAGGCATTTGCGTATGCGTAGGTGTTACCGCTGTGAGTTCCAGTTGTCCATTCGTAAGTGCCGGAAACATTCGTCACCGTCATTTGGTTGAGACCATCAGACTCAAAATCCTCGAAGAAGATGGGGGTCATATTCAGAATGGTGATGGTTCGGGTCACCACACTGCTGCTGTTGTCTCCGGAAATGGCGATGGCTTTCAGGGTAGAGGTTTCCGTGATGGTGAAAGGTGCGGTGTAAAGCGTGGAAGCGGATGTCGGCTCTGTGCCGTCCAATGTGTAATAGATGGACGCGCCGTTAGCCGCCGACAAAGTGACCGTGACAGATCCGAAGTACGTGTCGGCGGATTGGGCATTACCGCTTATAGAAACTGTCGGTGCGGACATGGTGGGAACCTCGCCTGACTGTGTGATGGTGACATTGTCGAGGAAGAAACGGGCTTTTCCACTCTGTTTACCCTCAAATTTGATGTGGGAATTGCTTGTGCCGCCCGTCAGGGAAACTGAAAAATGGCCGTATGTGCCATAATTGCCATCGTTTCCCAACCCTGAGACCTCATAGCTGGTATTGTCCAAATAAACGAGGATGGTGGTGGAGTCATGGTACCAGGCTACCGCGTCAAATTCTAACGTGAAATTGCCGCCGTTAGCCGACAAGTCTATGGCAGGGGTCTGCAGCCAGCCTAAAGCACTGGAAGTCCCCAATTTAACTTTCCCGTTGCTCTGATAGACTTTACTACCGCTCCATCCACTTACGGAGGTGTAATTGTCCAAAGTTGAAGACAAATCCGTTGAGGTAGAATCTGTGAAACCGCTAAAATCTTCGGAAAAGATAGAACTTTGGGCATTCAATCCGAAAATTCCGCATAAAAAAAACATCAGCAGGATACTGCTTTTCAAAGATAAATTTCTTTTCATACTTCTAATATTTAATTATTTGAATTTCTGATGTTTATGGACTATGGTCATATTTTTTTCCCAACTGCAAATATACATTTTTTTAGACGTGTGACGTAAGACGTGAGATAAGAGACATAAGATGGGAAATTTCGGGAACACCAACTGCTAACTGCTAACTACTAACTGCTAACTGTCACAAATTCCCGTAAATCGCATATCCGTAACAAATGCTGCAATTTTTCTTCTGATAAACCGGTGAAAACTGCGAAATAGTGCCATAACTCTTTCAGATTGGCCAAGGTGCCCGATTCGCCTCGGATGGGCAGCAGTTTTTCGATAAAGTCCTGATAGAAATTGAGGAACCGTTCTCTTTTGTCGCCAATATCTTGTCCTTTAATCTCTTCAGCCAAAAATGGATTCCGCAACAATCCGCGACCGAGCATCCAGGCCGACACTTGCGGGAATCGCTCCGACAACCTGTTGTAATCTTCCACGGTGAAAATATCCCCGCTATAGACGATTTTGTGTTGCGTCAGCTGGCAAAACTCCGCGAAGGTGTCCCAATCGGGAATCCCCTCGTACAGGTCATCGCCCAATCGGGGATGGATGACCAGAAAATCCAGCGGATAGTCGTTAAGGCGAGTGAGCAGGTTGCGTCCCTCATCGATATTGTGCAGGCCGAGGCGCATTTTCAGGGAGATGCGGAACGGCGTTTTCCCCGTCACTTCCGCCACAATCTGCTCCACGATGTCAGGGTGGGGCATCAGGCCGCAGCCGCGCGTATGGCGCACAACAGGGGACGAAGGACATCCGATGTTGATGTTAAAGTGCTCGTAACCAAATTGTTCGTTCAGCATCCGTGTCGTATCCACAAAATGATCCGGACGATTGCCCATCAGTTGCGGAACGAGGGGAAGGGCGGTGTTGTTTTCGGGGATAATATCCTGCCAGACCTTCTGCCGGTACTTGCCGGCGGGCTGTGCAGGCAGGAAAGGAGCCATAAAACAATCTATGCCGCCAAAGTGACGGCATAGGGTGTTTCTGAATGTATAGGAAGTGATCCCATGCAACGGCGCGAGCCAAATCAGCGGTGTTGTCATCGAATCGATACCTTATGGGTGCTGATTTTGTTGTCGGCCTTGATTTGCAGCAGGTACATGCCTGTGGCATAAGATCTTGTGTCAAGAATGGCTTTTCCGGAGGATTTGCCTGTCTGGAGAATTTTTCCTGACATGTCGGTCAGGGTCCATTCGTACACATTCTCGTTGTCAGGTTGGATGAATAACTGGTTGCAGGCCGGGTTGGGGTATATTCTCCCGTCAAAATCTTCAAGTTCGGGGATGCCTACACCGCTGTATTCCAAAGCGATATCATCTACAAAGAGAACCGAAGTGCTGTTCATCGTTGTGGAGGAGAGGATGATGATCATGATGGAGTCGCACTCCGCATTGGGTGAGTCAAGGTCGATCCCGATTTTCTGGTAAGCGTCAGGATTTTCTGTCTGGAAGATGCCATAGTTGTAGCTTATGGGCATACCCTCTTTTTTCGCCACGGCGAACATCATGAGCTGGTCGCCTTCCTGCGGTTGGTATTTCACCCAAGCGGTGACCGATGCCGGGACGGTGGAGCAGGGGACGCCTTTGGAGAGAAGCTGTAATAGCGATGACAGGGAGGCCAGATTCTCAGGGTCAAAACCCGAGTTGCCGGTGGTGTCTTGGATGGCTTGGATGATGCTCATGATGTTTTCCAGAGGAATGGAGAACCCTTCCGACTCCCCGGCTTGCAGGATCCCCGGCAGATTGAAGCTAAACTGCGTGTCGGGTATCGTGAAGTCGCCAGAGACTAACTTTACGGACGAGTTGCCCGAGTGAGCTTCATTGCTCTGGGTGCCGAAATTGACCTCCACGGGAAGGTTCACGATGGAGGTGATGTCCCCGTGAAGCCCTACGGTCCATCCCACGGGCTTCCCGTAAGACCACAATTCAAAATCGCTGTTCAAGATGGTATTCTGGGCCGTCAAGCCCCAGAAACCCGCTAAAAGCATAACTAATGTAAACGTTTTTTTCATATTCGGTGGTTTTTATTACGATTTGCGATTTACGGTTTACGAACGGTGTATAGTCTCGTGTTCAAAAACGGTGCCGCAAAGATATTATTTTTTCGTTAGCGTAGTAGGGTTGAAAAACGGCAGTTTCGTTTTTGCCTCGCATGGGCATCCGGAACCGCAAAAAAAGGGTGCCCGTCCGGACACCCGTATATTTCGCAATTACAGATTGCAAGTCGCAAATTAGAAAATCGTGACGGATCCCTTGTGTACAGAGGCCACTCCCTCGTAATCGACGATGCGGAGGATGTAGTTGTAGGTAGCTCCCATAAACAGCTTGCCGTTTTCGGTGCCGTTCCATTCGAACTCCTTGTTGGTGGTGTGATAGATCATCACGCCATGTCGGTTGAAGACGGTGAATTCCAGTTCTTTGATGAGGTTTCTCTGCGGAATGTAGAAATAGTCGTTTAAGCCGTCTTGATTGCTTGGCGAGAAGGAGTTGGGCAGGTTAAGATAAGGTTTACAGGCGGGGATGACGATGCTTCCCGTGGAACTGCAGCTGTCTTTGTTGATGATTTCGACGGAATATCGCCCGGGCTCGTCGATGGTGATGGAGGGCGAGGTCTCCCCGTTCTCCCATTTGTACTGCAGCACGGTTTCCGCGCATTCGGCGGTCAGGTTGGTGGAGAATGCCTCACAGAAATCCGGGTCGGAGGTGATTTCCACTTTGGGTTTGCGGACGATGAGGGTGACGTCCACGATGCTGTCGCAGCCGTTCCAGGCGGTGTCGTTATAGGTGACGCGGCGCGTGCCTTCGCTGTTCCATATCTGGTTTTCACCGAAATAGGCTCTGTCGAACACGTATGGCATTTTTTCCTCGCAGGTATAAATCGTGTCGTATGTAAGCGTGTCCCGGATGGCCTTCAAGTCCAGCTGGATGCGCTTAATGGTGTCTTTGATGCACTTCTGCAGGGAGTCTTGGATAACGATTTTGATGAAGGCCTCACCAGTGAGAGTGTCTATATATGGATAGTTGAAGACGTATGTGAAGCTGGTATCGCCATATCGGTTGGGGATGGAGTCAAAACGGTCGTTGTTGGGTTGCGAAGTTTGATAGTTTTTGACAAACCATTGGATGTGGTGGGTCTGCTGGAAGGTAGTATCGTCTTGAGTTTGTCCCGGCCCGGGCGGGGTCACGGAGAAAATCCGGCTGGAGTCGATAAGCTGGGCGCGAAAGTCGCAATTGTCGAATTTCTGCTTAAAGGTGATGTCAGGCTCCAAAAAGTAGGATTTGATTTCAGCCTCATAGAGGAAAGGGACACCTGTGTAGGACCGCATCTTGCAGGAGTAGTACGGCCATAATTTTCCTCCCGGTTGGGAAAGAAGCACATCGCGGTCAATCATGACATCATAGACGGTGCCGGTAATGCCGGGGGTGATGTTGATTTGGAGTTCAGGTCGAGTTGTCGCATCCAAGGAGTCAAAACCGTAGTGCCATTCATAGACGTCTTCCAAGAAACCATTGGGTACGGAAAGGTGTATGGGCTCGGAACCGCAGGCATCCACATGGATGGAACTGGGAATCATCTTGGCGTAAAAGAGGGCATAATTCCAATGGGCAAAATACACACAAGCTTTTGCCCTGATCCGTAATTTTACAGATTTGTGCTGGGCAGCGTAGGAACTCAAGTTGAAGGCGATGGGTTTGTACTCAAACCATTTGACCGTATAGGATGACTGACCCGAAGTCTGATTGGAAGGGCATTCACGATAGGGGAATGTCGTGGGTGTGGCTTGCGGAAATGCCCAATAGTAAACGAAGGATTGCAAGTTATCAGACCATACAGAGTGGTCTTGATTGCTGTTTTCCCCACTCGGTACAGCGAGGAAACGGCTGTACGACCAATTGTTATTGGTAGGTGTTAGATTGCCGGCGACAGTAGCTGCTTCGGTCGGATAATAGCCGCTTTGGATGAGTTGGTTGGTCTGACCGTCTAACAACTCGATGTAAAAACGGGGATTCTCATCTTTATCGTGATAATCCACATCTTCTTCGGCAAAAGAGAAACAAACCAACAAAGTACTTTCACTGACCTTAGGGTAGAACCAGTATTCAATTTGGGAGTTGTTGTTTTGAGTTGTGCTGCCCAACCGGATGACCGTGTCAACAGGAGCTCCATTGGGCTTCGTGATGACGTCAGTGGTCGGAAAGTAATTCTCGTGGATGTAATTTGAACCTGTTGTGTTGAAGCATCGACATGGATCAGAGCCATTTGTGGTGATCAGTTGGTGATGGATGTTTGGACCTGTGGCCGAAGAGTTTTCAAAATTATCAGGGCCAATGCTATAACTTTCATTATAGTTTAGCCTGATGTATGGGTGGTTTTGTACATCCAAAGTCATGAAGTTCAGAGGCCCAGTGGCAGTGGCTGAATCCCAAGGCTGATATGCCCGGATCTGCGCCATTCCGGTCAGGCATATTAAAACACAAAAATATAGCACGAATATCTTCTTCATAATTAAGTCAATTTTTCTTTATAACGAAATTCTCCGTCGGATGTTACATGTTTTACATACTTTCTTTTGAATTATGAATTGTGAAATCGGGTTGACGCAAAAAAATTGTACCTTTGCCATTTCAATAAAAACAGTGTTGAGGTATGAAAAAATCGGACATTATCGTTATAGCAGTCATTGTGTTGTGCCTGCTGCCATTCTTTCTGTTTGACAGCGTTTATGATGTCTATTGCGCTGGAAACCAACGTTTCCCGCTGTGGATGGCTTTCCTGAAATTCGGCATTCTGGCCACCTTCGGGGAGATGCTCGGCAGCCGCGTGAAGACAGGACAATACTACCATAAGGGCTTCGGCCTCGCCCCGAAATTCGTGGTCTGGGGGCTTCTCGGTATGTGGATTGCTCTGGCAATGAACGTCTTCCGCCTCGGTGTACCGGCTTTCATGGAACGTTACGCGGCCTTCAGCGGAATCTCTGCAGCCATGTCCGAGCCGATGTCGTGGCTGAAACTCCTCGGCGCTTTCTGCGTCAGCGTGATGATGAACACCGCCTTCGCACCTGTCTTCATGACCGTCCACAAAATCTCCGATATGCACATCAACGAGCACGGCGGCGCTTTCTCGGCACTGTTCAAGCCCGTTGCCGTTAAACGGCACATTTGCGAGATGGACTGGGGTGTGCAGTGGGGCTTCGTCTTCAAGAAGACCATCCCGCTGTTCTGGATTCCCGCCCACACGCTCACCTTCTGCCTGCCGCAGGATCTCCAAGTCCTTTTCGCCGCCTTCTGCAGCGTCATACTCGGACTCTTCCTGTCGATCGCCGCGAAAAAAGGGAAGTAGCTTTTGGTTTTTGGCTATTAGCTATTAGCTGTTGGCTGGGCAATAGCTAATACAAAAAGTTATTGTACGGGTAGATTTGGATATGTAGCTTCTTGATTTCTTCGTACAAGAAATCCTTCATTTCGTTGACGTTTTCCTTCGTTTTGGCGGAGATGAAGAGCGTTTTGGGGCCGAGTTTCGCCATCCAGGTGGCTTTCAGCTCGTCTAACGTGATGTTCTCCTTGGTTTTTGGGGTGAGGTCATCTTCCGCCTTTTCCACCCAAGAGTATTGGTCTATCTTGTTGAAAATGATGACGGTGGGCTTTCCGCTGCAGTCGATTTCGTCTAACGTCCGTTGCACGGTCTGGATCTGCTCCTCGAAGTCGGGGTGGCTGATATCGACCACGTGCAGCAGCAGATGCGTTTCGCGGACTTCGTCGAGGGTCGATTTGAAAGACTCCACAAGGCCGTGCGGGAGTTTGCGGATAAACCCTACCGTGTCAGAGAGCAAGAACGGCAGATTTTGGAAAACGACCTTGCGCACGGTGGTGTCCAATGTTGCGAAGAGTTTGTTTTCCACAAGCACGTCGGAGTTGCTGAGCAGGTTCATGATGGTGGATTTGCCGACGTTGGTGTAACCCACGAGGGCGACGCGGACAAACTGCTCGCGGTGTCCGCGTTGGGTCTTTTTCTGCTTGTCTATTTCTTTCAACCGCTTTTCCAACAATGAGATACGGTCGCGGATGATACGGCGGTCGGTTTCGATTTCCTTTTCGCCGGGACCTCTCATGCCGATACCGCCGCGCTGTTTCTCCAGGTGCGTCCACATGCCGGTGAGGCGGGGCAGGAGGTACTTGTATTGCGCCAGTTCCACCTGCGTCTTGGCGTGGGCGGTCTGCGCGTGCTTGGCGAAAATGTCGAGGATGAGGTGTGTGCGGTCCATCACTTTGCAGCGGGTAAGTTCCTCGATATTACGCTGTTGTGAGGGTGGAAGCTCGTCATCGACCACCACCATGTCGATATTGTTCTCGTGCACGTAGTCGGCCACTTCGCGGATTTTGCCGGAGCCGAAATAGGTTCGCGTGTCGGGATGGGCGAGGTTCTGGATGAACTTTTTCACGCACTCGCCGCCGGCGGTTTCCACGAGGAATGCCAGTTCGTCGAGGTACTCCATCGTCTTTTCCTCAGCGACATCTGGGGTGGAGACGGCAATCAGCACGGCCGTTTCGCGGTAATTGTCAAGGTGTTCTATCGCCATGATGTCCTTGTTGGTTCGGTTAAGGTTTTGAGCGGCAAATATACAAAATTTGGCGATGAGGCGATGAGGCAATGAAACGATGAAGCGATGAAACGAAAAGACGATGATTTGACGAGACAATTCCAAAATATTCCATTTTTTTCCAATAGCTTTGTATTGAAAAGTGATCTTGAACGGATGATTTTGTTTTCTTTTTGATTTTTTATTGATAATCAGCATTATAACAACTATTTCAACAAGATTTCATAAGATATTGATTATAAGTAGAATGTTGCTGTTGTTGAAATGTGTTGAAAACTTTTTTCCATCTTTTTCCATACTGATAATCAGTGTTTTAATATTGATTTTTAACAACAAATATTAAATAAGTTGCAAATTATGGAAATATGTTGTGGAAAAATTATATTTTTGTCGCTCGAAAATTGGCATAGAAAAAGTTATGACAACGGAATACGGATATTGGGAAGTCTCAATAGAGAAAAGCGGACGGCTGAAGCTGCCCACAGCCTTGTTGCGTGCGTTGTCGGAGGAGGAACGTGAAGTTTTCTATGTCACCCATGGTTTCGGAGAGTACATCATGCTGTGGTCTGAAAAGGCTTACCGCAAGCAGATGGACTATCTGAACTCGTTGGACCGTAACCTCACCCGGGTGAAACTGTACCGCAACGCCTTCCTGCGCAACACGGCCATGCTGGAATGTGACGCGCAGCACCGCATCGTCATCCCGAAGCCGCTGATGGAGATGTATGCCATTGACAAGGAGCTGGTGATGGTGCTGGATAACGGTCAGATCGAGATGTGGAACAGCCGGAAATATCACGAGAAGTTTGATATGAGTCCTGAGGATTTGGAGAAACTCAACGAGGAGATGCACCTCGGTCACTATTTGCCAGAGAAGGAGGGGCCCAATGGAATATCATAACCCTGTTCTCCTTCAACTTTCTGTAAATTATTTGGTTACGAATCCTGATGGGATTTATGTGGATGTCACCTACGGTGGCGGCGGCCATTCCCGCGCCATTCTCGATGAATTGGACGGCGGTCGGCTCATTGCCTTTGACCAGGATGCCGATGCACAATCGCAACTTGTTGACGATGAGCGTTTCACGTTTGTGGCATCGAATTTCAAGAACCTCACACGTTTTTTGCAGTATCATAAGGCATATCCCGTGGATGGCATTCTGGCGGATTTGGGGGTCTCCTCCCACCAGTTCGACACGCCGGAGCGCGGATTCTCCTACCGTGAGGACGGCATCTTGGACATGCGGATGAATAACCAGTCTGGGAAATCAGCGCAAGATGTTGTCAACCAATACGATGAAAAAGCCTTGAGCGATATTTTCTACCGTTACGGCGAACTTCCCGATGGCCGCGCCTTGGCTCACCGCATCGTCAAGGCACGCGAAGATCATCCGATCACCACCACCCACCAGCTGGTTGATGCCTTGAAACCGTCGCTGTTGCGCGGCAAGGAAAACAAAACGCTGTCCAAAATCTTCCAAGCGGTCCGCATTGAAGTCAATCAGGAAATGTCTGTCTTGGAGTCTTTCCTTATGCAGACGCTTGATGCACTGAAAGTTGGTGGAAGACTGGTTGTCATTTCCTACCATTCTTTGGAAGATCGCATGGTGAAGAACTTCATGCGTTCCGGAAAATTGGACGGCGAGGTGGAGAAGGACTTCTACGGCAATCCGCAGACTCCGTTCAAACTTTTGACAAGAAAGGCGATACAGCCTGATGAAGAAGAAATTAACACCAATCCTCGCGCCCGAAGCGCAAAGCTGCGTGTCGCCGAGAAAATAATCCCGATCAATCATGGAGACCACGTCAAAGCATAATCCCACGCAGCAACAGGAAAGGAGCCGGTTCGGCGAATTCTTCTCCAACATCTTCGGCGGTGAGATATTGGTGAAAAAGAAGATGCGCCCGTGGTATCTGTATGTCTTCTTTTTGCTTGTGCTGGTGACCGTGCTGGTGATCAGCGAGCAACGCATCCATATCAAGGAGAAGAAAATCATTGAACTGCAAAACACCTATAAGGCGGAAATCAGCCGTCTGAAGGCGAACAACCAGTTCATACCCTACGAGAAAAACAAGATTCTCATCCAAAAGATGCAGGAGAAAGGGTATGTCACGGATGAAAAACAATGTTTCACGGTGAAAGCGACCCCGAAGCCGGTGGAGAAACGCCGTTGGTTTAAGAGAAAGGAGCGGAAACATGAGAACAAGTGAGAAACAGGAGGCATCATCCTCCACTTTGGGGCGGATGACCATAGTGTATTTGCTTATGGTGCTGGTGGGCGTTGCCTGCCTGATCAAGATATTGTACCTCTCCATCGTGGAGCGCGCCATCGCCTCCGGGACTTCCGACAAGTGTGTGGACACGACCGTCCCCGGATGGGAGGACAAGGTCACAGATGACACCTATTGCTTTGTGCGTGAGAATATGCTACGGCCGGTCCGTGGAGAGATTTACGACGACCACGGTCGTGTGCTGGTGGCCAACTTCACCGTTTTCGAGGTGGCGTTCGACGGCAAGGGCTTCGCACGCGAGTATGCCGACACCTTGCAGAAGAATCCGAATGCTTACGATGAGATTTTCCGCAAGCTGTCCGACGATTTCTACTACCAGTTCAAGGACCGTTTCCCGAGATATAATGCGGAATATTACTACAACTTCTTCACGAAAAATATCCAGAAGAAGAAATATGCCACGCTTTTCCCCGTGAAGGAATGGGACGAGAAGATATGGGTGATGGGCGTGGACACGGCATTCATCAAGAACCGTCCGTATTTGTATAAAACGGTCATCACCGAGGATGGCGACTCCATTCGGAGGCGGATACTCAACACCCATTTCAACTATGTGCCCGCCAGCGTGCGCATAAACCCTTACGGGGAGATGGCGAAACGGACTTTGGGCGTGGAGATGCCGGACAGGCAGTTCGGACTGGAGCATGCGATGAACGACATACTGGCCGGTGTGGATGGCAGTAAGAAATACCTCGAACTCAACCACGCCAAAGTGCCGTTGCAGGAGCGCATGGATCCGGAAGACGGACATAATATCCACACAACCATCAATTTGGAGATTCAACACGCGGTGCATAACGAACTTTCACGGAAACTTTCGGAACTGAATGCCGAATGGGGCTGTGCCATTGTGATGGAAACCAAGACCGGCGAAATCAAGGCCATCTCCAACCTGCGCCGCGCCTCCGCAGATGCTTCCTACTACACGGAAAGTATGGAATATGCCCTTGATGCCAAGGTGGAACCCGGCTCCACTTTCAAACTGGCTTCACTGCTGGCATATCTGGAGAAAAACGATGATGATACCAGCAAAGTGTATCCCATTTATAATCATACTTTTGAGTTTCCCACAAAATCGGGACAAATCAAGCGGTATTACAAATGCGATCACAAGTATAACCCTGTTGAAGTTCCTCCTATCGAGGTTTTCAAGCGCTCTTCCAACGTCGGTATCGCCGAAATGATTTTCACAACGTATGGTAGAAGAGGATTCCCGAAATATCTTGAGCAGTTGAAGAAGTTCGGACTTTTGGACACCATCCATAGCCAGCTCGGGGACATCATGCCTGCCAGAATCAAAGACGGCACCAACGACTTCAACACCTATTACGCCACCTGTTTCGGGGCCGGTTTCAACATCCCGATTATCCGCACTTTGGTGTATTACAATGCTGTCGCTAATGGCGGTAAGATGATGGCGCCTCTGTTCGTGCGCTATGTCACGGACACGTATGATACCATACAACGATTTGAGCCGCAAGTTCTTATCGAGAAGATTGCCTCCGACACCACGATAATGAAAGCCCGGAAATATTTGGAGCAGGTGGTATGGGGCGAGCATGGCACGGCCTACCGGTTCCGTGACGAGAATTGCATGTTCGCCGGCAAGACGGGTACACGTGACATTTGGGACGAGAGTATCGGCAATTACAGAAAAGACATCAATGCCGTTTCTTTTTGCGGCTATTTCCCGATGGACAAGCCGCAATATACTGTCATCGTCTATATCTATGGTGTGCCGCAGCATAGTACGGTGGCGGCGGACGCTTTCGCCCGTATTGCCCGCAGTATCATGAACAGCTCGAATTACAGTGCCACCCGCAAGGCGAGCGATTTCCCGTTCACTCCGCTGGAACGCACCGCACCTATCCGCAAAAAGTATTTCAACAGCTTGCTGAAAGGTCTGGGATACGATACGGTCACCTATGAGACCAATGTCCCTTATCTGAGAGTGGATGCGGCCGACACGAACAGACATGTGACCGTGACAGCTTTGCAGGCGAAAACCTATCAGAAAATGCCGGACGTGCGTGGCATGATGGCTTCCGATGCCGTCACCGAGATGATTCGCGCCGGTTATAACCCACGAATCATCGGTAAAGGACGCGTCAAATCCCAGATTCTTGACGAAAAAACGCATACGGTGAAATTGTACCTGGACCCGTGAATGTCGGGCGTATGCGATACGCCTCTACCGAGCTTTCATCCCTGCCGGGATGCCAAGGAATAAACCATAACCTTCTAACCTTCTAACCTCCTAACCTCTATAACCTCTTAACCTATAACCCCGCTTCAATAACCAATAACCTATAACCAATAACCATTAAAAGAGACAATGAAACCATTAGATATACTGTTGAAAGCGTTGCGCAGCTGCGAATTGACAGGAAGTCCGGAGATTGATGTCACGGAAATCCTGTTCGACTCGCGGTGTGTGGTCGCGCAGCCGAAAGGCTCATCGCAACTCTATGTAGCACAGCGTGGTACGCAAACCGATGGCCATAAGTACATTGCGGCGGCGATTGCTCAAGGTTGCAGGGTGGTGGTTTGCGAGATGCTGCCCGAAACGATAGACGAGAACGTATGTTACATCAAGGTGGCGGACAGTTCTGTGGCTTTGGGACAGCTGGCCGATGCTTTCTATGACCATCCGAGCCGCAAGCTGAAGTTGGTGGGAATTACCGGCACCAACGGCAAGACCACCACAGTGACGCTTCTGCATCGGCTGTTCATGTCCGCAGGTCACCAAACAGGCCTTCTCTCTACCATTGTCAACAAGATCGGTAATGATGAGATCCCGTCCACGCACACCACTCCCGACGCAGTAGAGCTCAACCGCCTGCTGGCGCAGATGGTTGAACGGCATTGCGAATACTGCTTCATGGAGGTGAGCTCGCATGCGCTATGCCAGCACCGCGTTTCCGGACTGCGGTTCGCAGGCGGCATCTTCAGCAACATCACGCACGACCATCTCGACTTCCACAAGACTTTCGCAAACTACATAGCGGCGAAAAAGTCTTTTTTTGACAAACTGCCTAAAACCGCTTTTGCACTCACCAATGTGGATGACAAAAACGGCCGTGTGATGGTTCAGAACACGAAAGCGGCCATTCATACCTACAGTTTGCGCACCGCTGCCAATTTCAAGGGGGTCATCATGGAGAATGCCTTCACGGGGCTGCACATGCGTATCAACAACCGTGAAGTCTATTTTAAGTTGTGCGGTAAGTTCAACGCTTACAATCTGTTGGCCATTTATGGAACGGCTGTGTTGTTAGGCATGGACGAATACGAAGCTCTCGCTCAGATGAGTGCATTGGAGAGTGCGGCAGGACGGTTCCAGATGCTGCATGTCGGGAATGGAGGCACCGCCATAGTGGATTATGCCCACACCCCAGACGCGCTGGAAAACGTGCTCAAGACTATCCGCGATATCGTGGGCAAGGAAGCGGAGGTGATTACCGTGGTGGGCTGCGGGGGGGACCGTGACGCGCTGAAACGACCCGAGATGGCGGAGATAGCTTGCAAGTACAGTTCCAAGGTGCTGTTGACCTCGGACAATCCCCGCACCGAAGATCCTTTGGCCATCTTGGATGACATGCAGAAAGGCGTTCCCTCAAGCAAATCGAAACATGTGCTGGTTATCGAAAACCGTCATGAGGCCATCAAGACGGCGTGCATGATGTTGCAAGCCAACGGGGTGTTGCTTGTGGCGGGGAAGGGACACGAGAACTATCAGGAAATCAATCACGTCAAACATCATTTTGACGACACGGAAGAGATAAAGAATTTTTTTAACATCAAATAAGTCAGTAGATTATGTTGTATTATCTGTTTTCTTGGCTTCATAAAAGCGGTTATCACGGAACCCGTATTTTCCAATACATCTCGTTTCGTTCCGCGATGGCATTCGTACTGGCTTTGATCATTTCCGTCTTCATCGGGAAATATTTCATCCAATATTTGAAGAAGAAACAAATAGGGGAGAGCATTCGTGACCTTGGTCTGGCTGGTCAGAACGAAAAGGCCGGTACACCGACCATGGGTGGTCTCATTATCATCGCGGCCATTCTTATTCCTGCTTTGCTGTTATGCGACCTTAGCAACATCTATATCATCCTGATGATTTTCACGACAATATGGTTGGGTGCGCTCGGCTTTTCGGATGACTATATCAAGGTTTTCAAAAAAAACAAAGAGGGCCTCTCGCCGAGAAAGAAGTTGATCGGGCAGATTATCCTCGGTCTTTTGGTGGGTGCGACCATGTATTTCCATCCGGATGCCGTCATCAGCGAGAAGAAAGTGCAGAAGCAGTCTTTGACGAAGGTGAGTTCCACCGAGCTGCTGCAGGTGGAGAACCAAGAGAACGCCCATACTCCCAAGTTGTTCGATGAACCACACCATTCATCCAAAACCACGATTCCCTTTGTGAAGAACCACGAGTTGGACTATTCTGCACTTACCCGTTGGATGGGTGACAAAAGCGGGAAATGGTCGTTTTTGCTTTTCATCCCGATCATTGTGTTCATTATCGCTGCTGTGTCCAACGGGGCGAACCTCACGGATGGTCTGGATGGGCTTGCGACAGGAACCACCGCTTCCGTTGCAGTGGGTATCGCCATACTCGCCTACGTCTCAGGTAATGTTATTTTTGCCAACTACCTGAATATCATGTATATACCAAATATTGGGGAGTTGGTGATTTTCATTTCAGCGGTGATTGGTGCCTGCATAGGTTTTTATTGGTGGAACTGCTATCCCGCCCAGGTGTTCATGGGCGACACGGGAAGCCTCACCCTCGGTGGCATTGTGGCCGTGTCGTGCATCATCATCCGCAAAGAGCTTCTCATCCCGATATTGTGCGGGGTCTATTTGGCTCAGTCCATATCGGTGATTATGCAAGTGTCCTATTTCAAGTACACCAAGAAACGCTATGGAGAGGGTCGCCGGATCTTTTTGATGGCACCGTTGCACCATCACTTCCAGAAAAAAGGGCTCCACGAATCGAAAATCGTACAGCGATTTATCGTGGTCAGCATGATTCTCGCTGTGTTGGCCATTGTGACGTTAAAAGTCAGATGATGAGATGATAAGATGAAAGACGATGAAACGATGAGACGATGAGACGATGAGACGATGAAACGATGAGACGATGAGACGATGAGACGATGATTAGATAATAAGATAATTGGATAAATAAAAGAAAGTAGAATAATTAACCAAAACCATTATGCCGACTAAAAAAACCAACAGCTTCCGCTTGTTTGAACAAGCCAGGGAAACCGCGAACCCGCGTGTGGGTACGCTTTCCGAGCAACTCATTAAATTACGTCAGAGGAATATTGCCGAATCGTTGGCCGATTTTGAAGGGAACGCGCACAAACTCGAGCACGTCAAGAGTTTTTCGGGTGTTGATTTCGTGGATGACGCGCGCTCCACAACCGCCAATGCGGTATGGTATTCGCTGCAGTCCATGACCAAGCCCACCGTTTGGATCACCAATATCGACACTTTGGATGCCCTTACCGAGGATGTCCTGTCAGAGGTGAAAACGAAGGTAAAGGAGGTGGTGTTGCAAGGCGTCTATAACATTGATGTTTACCAAAGACTGGCCGAGATGGGGGTTCCCGTGATGATGACTATGAGCATGGAGGACGCCGTGAACCATGCTTTCTACTCCTGTCAGAAAGGTGATGTGATTTTGTATGCCCCTGGTATTCATGGGAACAGCCAACTCACGTACCGTGAACGTGGAGAAAAATTCAAAGCGGCTGTCGCACAACTATAATCCGTCATTGTCATGGAGACCAACGCTGACACCCCGCGGGCGAGCATTTTGCGAAAAATCAAGCTGAAGACGGACAATATCATCCCTATTGTGGTGATTTTCCTGACGGCCATTTCTGTCGTCATGGTCTATAGTATGCGCGGCAATATCGTTTTGCAGCATCTGAAACACCTGCTGTTCGGTTACATCGGCATGTTCATCGTTTATAAAATAGATTATCGCAAACTGGGAGTGTTCGCCCCTGTCTTTCTCTTCCTGGCCGCCGCCCTGCTGATACTCACCATGTTGTCGCAGGCGGTGCGTGGTGTCACCATTTTCGGTCGCGACGTGCAGACGTTTTACTTCATCGGTTTCCTGATTATTTTCTACATTTCCAATTATATTGCACGTCAGTACCACAAACACGGGGAACTGAGTTCTTCCAATGTGCGGTATTTGTTTTTGTTGTTGGGTGGTTTCTGTGCCGGTATCGCCACTATGAACATGTCCACCGCCATCATCCTCTTCATCACGGGCATTGTTATCTTTTTTGTCGGCGGTTTCAAAACGAAGGACATTGCCGGGATGATAGGGATCGTGGCTGCTATTCTCCTCGTGGCCGTCATTGTGGTGGCCAATATGAGTGATGACAGGAAGGCGAAAATCGGACGTATGGCAACGTTCATCAACCGTTGGGAATATTACATCACCAAGGATAACAGCGACGGTTACGGTGACCAGATGATTCTGGCCAGGTCGGCTATTGCCCGTTCCGGTTTTAACCCTGCGGGTCCCGGAAAAGGAGTCATCAAAAACCGTCTGCCGGAGAAAGAGACGGACTATGCGTTTGCGTCTCTGTTTGAGGAGACCGGCATCGTGGTCGGCGTGTTGGTGCTCTTGTCTTATCTCATTATCTTTTATCGAGCGCGGAAAATCGCCAAAGAGGCGACAGGCACTTTCGGGAGGCTTTTAGCCTTCGGAATAGGTTTTTGGTTCACGTGCCAGGCATTGGTACACATCGGGGTGAACTGCGAGCTGTTGCCCACCACCGGACAGACATTGCCGTTCATCAGCAGCGGTGGCGCCTCCTTGTTCGTCTCCGGTTGCGCCATGGGCATGCTCCTCAACATCGGGAGGGTCTCCTATCTGGAAAATCAGAAGGAGGATCCGTTTGAGATGCTGCGACGATGAGGCGATGAAACGATGAGGCGATGATGTCCGATGAAACGATGAAGGACGATGTAATGACAAGAGTATAGTCTGTTCACAATTCACTGCTCACTATTTACAAATCACTAATCACCAATCACTTATCACCAATCACAATACCCCAGCTTCAATAACCAATAACCTATAACCCATAACCATTACATAATGATTCAGATCAACAAACTGTCAGTCAATTTCACTGGAGACTTCCTCTTCAAGGATGTCTCGTT
>Ga0310691_10000179_pt1 | contig 130322 bp, 124 predicted proteins | sample 176DNAGHGlowgp2_FD_203887 | JGI IMG/M metagenome (GOLD analysis project Ga0310691, IMG submission 203887) | Sheep rumen microbial communities from Palmerston North, Manawatu-Wanganui, New Zealand - 1766 DNA GHGlow gp2 (v2) (version 2) | ecosystem: Host-associated > Mammals > Digestive system... | reverse complement strand
CTACATGCTCCAGACAAGAAACGGTAAGAGAACAGCTCAGGCTGCTATGAAGATCGCTTGCGACCTCGTTGACGAAGGTATGAGAACACCTGAGGAAGCAGTTGCAATGATCGACCCCCGTAACCTCGATACACTCCTTCACCCGCAGTTCGATCCTGCTGCTCTTAAGGCTGCAGAGGCAATCGGTAAGGGCCTCGGTGCTTCTCCGGGAGCTGCTTGCGGTAAGATCGTATTCACAGCTGACGATGCAGTAGCTTGGCACGACAGAGGAGAGAAGGTAGTCCTCGTAAGACTTGAGACATCTCCTGAAGACATCACAGGTATGAAGGCTGCAGAAGGTATCCTCACAGTACGTGGTGGTATGACATCACACGCTGCAGTTGTTGCACGTGGTATGGGTGAGTGCTGCGTTTCCGGTTGCGGCGACATCGCTATGGACGAAGCTAACAAGCAGTTCACACTCGCTGGCAAGACATTCAAGGAAGGTGACATCATCTCCCTCGACGGTTCTACAGGTAAGATCTACGATGGCGCTATCGCTCAGGTAGACGCTGATCCTAACAATGGTTACTTCGGCCGCATCATGAAGTGGGCTGACGAGTTCAAGAGACTCGAAGTACGTACAAACGCTGATACACCTAACGATGCTAAGAAGGCTCGTGAGCTCGGAGCTGAAGGTATAGGTCTCTGCCGTACAGAGCACATGTTCTTCGGTGAAGGCAGAATCGACGCATTCCGTGAGATGATCTGCTCCGATACAGTTGAAGAGCGTGAAGCTGCTCTCGCAGTTATCCTTCCCATGCAGCAGTCCGACTTCGAAGCTCTCTATGAGGCACTCGAGGGTCATCCCGTTACGATCAGATTCCTTGACCCGCCGCTTCACGAATTCGTTCCTACAGAAGAGGCTGACATCAAGGCACTCGCTGATAAGAAGGGTAAGTCTGTTGAAGAGATCAAGACATTGATTTCTTCACTCCACGAGTTCAACCCCATGATGGGTCACAGAGGATGCCGTCTCGCAGTTACATATCCTGAGATCGCAAAGATGCAGACAAGAGCAGTTATCCGCGCTGCTATCAACGTTAACGCTAAGCATCCCGACTGGAACGTTACACCTGAGATCATGATCCCGCTCGTATGCGAGATCAAGGAGCTCGTAAACGTTAAGAAGGTAGTCGTAGAGGTTGCTGACGAAGAGATCAAGGCTGCAGGCGTAACTATGTCCTACAAGGTAGGTACAATGATCGAGATCCCCAGAGCTGCTCTTACAGCTGACGAGATAGCCAAGGAAGCTGAATTCTTCTGCTTCGGTACAAACGACCTTACACAGATGACATTTGGTTTCTCCAGAGACGACGCAGGCAAGTTCCTCACAGCTTACTATGAGGCAAAGATCTTCGAGTCCGATCCGTTCGCACGTCTCGACCAGAACGGCGTAGGCAAGCTCATGAAGATGGCTATCGAGTCCGGTAAGGCAGTACGTCCTGACCTCCACCTCGGTATCTGCGGCGAGCACGGCGGCGACCCGACATCTGTTGAGTTCTGCGACGAGATTGGTTTGGATTATGTATCCTGCTCACCTTTCCGTGTACCGATCGCTAGACTTGCTGCTGCACAGGCTGCAATCCGCCATTCGAGGAAATAAGCCACGTAAGTCATATTACTTTATGACCTTGTATGTAACTAAAGAGGACGTTATGCGGTATTTCGCGAACGTTCCGGAGTACACAAAAGTCAATGCGTACAAGGAAATGAGAATTGATATTTACATTTAAAATATGCCCGGAGTTTAAGTGCTTCGGGCATATTTGTTTTTTTATTATCATTGGGTACAAATGTTTTTGTTGAAGTAAACCTTAGATCAGAACAAACAGCATAATCAACAGTACAACACGTGTTGCCGTTTCCGATGTTGCCGATTTTGATTGATTCTTTTTCTATGTTTCTCTTTTTATTTCTAGTATTGATTTAGAATACTTTTAACACTAATATTTTAAAGGTTTTGTTATGCTCTCATATGTGAAAACATAATTAATTCGTGAACCTAAAACAATTCAAAGTAAACGGGATACAGTGATCTCTTTGGTATGAAGCTGCCTATCGGAGCATGATTCTAATTTGCATCTTGTTATACGCTTCATCGGAATATCGGTATCACATCGGAAGAAGCCAAGGATAACCTTATGAAGTATGCACTAATTGCAAGAAAGGCAGAATGTGATACCCCGGAGAATCACCTAACCTTAAAAGGAGGGATACATTATGAAGAAGAGATTTTTTGCAGTCGTTTTATGTATAAGTTTTATCCTTGCTCTCACAGGATGTGGAAGTAAGCCTAATGCAAGCGCAGCAACTCAGAACCCTGCGATAGGGCAGCCCGCAGCTCAGGAGAGCACAACTCAGGATTCGGGGGAGGGATCCGCAAATAGTGAAACAACCGATAATCCCACAAACCAGAGTAATGCCGCTGGCATAGCCGTTAATCCTGCATCATATTGGCAGGGAGACGATTACTTTGATATATGTGGATACCTTGAGGCATGTGGATGCAAGATAATGTATATGACTCTCGTTGACGGATCTTTCCATTTTTCAGATACATATAGTAGCGATATAATGGGCTATTCAGTCTTCTTTACAGAGGGTTCATCGCATCCTAATGATTCATCTGCTAGTCTCGTATTATGCTTCACAAACAACGCATTCTACAATGGCGTTAATACTCTTGGTATCAGCTATTATGATAACAATAATAGTTACCATGAGTCCTACATCCCCCTTCCTATCTTTGATAATCAAAGAGATATTGTTGTGGATCAGTATGGTAACACACTAGATATTCATACTATCACGCAGATAGAAATGCTTATCAACAAGTTACATGCCACTCAATTTCATGGTGAATCTTTCGAGGAGATGAATACTTTCTTCGATGATTATAATCAGAATTGATTATCAAGCTCTTTTATTGAAAGAAGCCCCCGCTCGTTCGGGGGTTTTCTTTTCTTTTTCCATGCAATCTGCATTAGCAGATTTCATCATATGTTGTATGCACCCGTCATACATTGGAAATATCGGCGTATAGATAACTAAATCAGGAAGATCGCGTATGAAATAGTGAACCATGGCACGGTTCACTGGTGAACCATGCATTACATTGAACTAATAACACCTGAATATATTAAGTTGAAAAGATAGTAGTTAACTATAGTAGAGTACTACAAATAATATAAGTTATTATCAGAAGCTAATATAAGATTCTCATATATAGTATGAATACTTATCAGTGATCGTCTTACTTCCGGTTATGTATTAGTTGTAGGTTATGCGATAACCTTTTTGTTTTTCAACCCAACATAATAATGTTTTCCAGAATATTGAAATTGGCTGTTGCATATTGATGTGCCAGAAAAAATCTAAACAAATAAATGGGACAGATTTAACAAAAACAAACATAAGTTCTTGACAAAGGCTTTTTAGCGTGATATATCTGTGTTCACATACATTCGCTTAACTGTGTCTTGTATTCAGAAGATGACAGTAATAAAGTGACCATTTTGCGGACGGATATATAATGTTCAGGCATTTTGATGCCAGGATCCATGACAAGCAAAAGGCACCAACAAGTTTGAGACTTCATTCTTCCATCGAGGACAACTATGTCCGGAAGTCAAGTTTCGACGTGTTGGTGCTTTTTTATTTTCTGTCTTTTCAATTCAAGATGACTTTTATTTTGCTACGAACTAAAAGAGTGGACGTTCATTCTTTTGGTTTAAGGCAAGCATCGCGTCCGTGTACACAAGGACGCAACTTATCGGGCAGAAGCCCGAACCCACTTTTATTTACAGGAGGTGATTCACAATGACAAAAGAGAAAAATAAGACCAAAAATCTTCATATTCGTTTATCAGAAAATGACTTTGAACTTATAAGGAAAAAGGCTTTGTCATCCTATTTGACTGTTACTGATTATGTGACTAAGTGTTGTCTTGAGAAACAGATATTCGTCATTGAAGGTATCGATGAAGTGATACGGCAGCAGAAATATGTTGGCAACAACCTCAATCAGCTCACAAGAATTGCAAACAGCGGGGCGGTAACTGTAGTCGGTCTCGATGAAGTCAAAAACGAATATGCAAAGGTTACAGGAAAACTGAATGAGATCCTCGAACGTGGAAGGTGGCGCTGATGGCAGTGATAAGTATTCTTTCCAACGGAAGTACACAAGGGCATAAACCGCTCAAGAACGTTCTCGACTACTGCATGCAGGAAGCAAAAACATTGAATGACGGACATAAACTCGTGTCAGGGATCGACTGTTTGCCTGAAACGGCATATTCGGACATGATGGCGACAAAGAAGAGATTTGGCAAAACAGGCGGTCGCGAATACTATCACATTCTTCAGTCGTTTGCTCCGGATGAGCTTATTACGCCGGAAGAGGCCCATAGGATTGCCTGTGAGTATGCTCAGGAACAATTTAAGGGTTATGAACTGATCGTTGCTACACACGTCGACAGAGACCATATACACTCGCACATCGTGCTAAACAGTGTCAGCCACATTGATGGAAAGAAATACCATTCGGACAAAAATAACATTCCAAGACTACGTGAAGCATCAGATGCACTCTGTATGAAGCATGGTCTTTCAGTGATCGGAAAGACGGAAAACGGTCTCCGGAAGATGGGAACAAGAGAATACAGAGCAGCATCAAAGGGTGAAAGCTGGAAGATCAACCTCATGGCTACGATCAATCTCGCTATGACAAAAGCAAAAACAAGGAATGATTTCATCAGATTTATGGAGTCGCGCGGATATAAAGTGACGTGGTCTGATACCAGGAAATACATAACTTACACTATTCCGGACGGCAAAAAATGCAGAGATAACAAACTACATCTCAAGAAATATACAAAGGAGATGATGGATTATGAATTCGAAATACGACGAAGAATTAACGAGCTTCATAGGCAACGCAGAGAAGAATCTTATACAGGCAGCAGAACCGATGAAGTGCGTGATGATTTCAGAAGAGAACTGGAAGAGCATCGTCAAGACGTTGGAAGCGCAGTTAAAAGCGATGGACAGGCTTGGAACGTTACTGAACAGAACACTCACAGCGGAACAGACGTGCAGTTTTATAAATCAAATGACAGATATTCATATCAAACACGAACAGTATTGGATGGAAGAACTGACGGGCGAAGCAAAGACTTTGAAGACGGAATTGGAAGAACAGTCGAAGAAAATGATGACAGATTTGACCTCACAGGCTGGGAAAATGAGCGAGCAATCTGCTACGGATCTGGCCAAGATCAAGATGGAAATGCAAGCTTATTCGGACAGACTGTATCACCGTCTGCTTCTTCCATGCCTTCTTACGACATTGCTCTCAGCGGTGCTTACCTTATGGCTGGTGCTTCAACTTTGACCGAATCACCGCAAGATAAAGACCGTGACGAGAATGAAATTGCACGTGAAAAGGCATCCCACGATGACAAAAAGAAGAAACAACGGCATGACGGACATGGTCCGATAATGACAATGTAAACCACAGGAGGAGTTTTATATGGATAGCATTAAGGCAATTAATATTAAAAATATTCTTGTTGAAGAAACTGGCGGGGGGATATATGTTTCTGACCGCGTCTTCGAACGAGAAAAGATGAAAGATTTAGACTATACTTCAGAACTCATTGCAGAGATGATGCGGTTAAAAAATATTAACAACCAAACAACGGATGCATTGCTCATCAATGAGATAAGAATAGTTTTTCCGGACAGGTTTGTAGAGGCAGCTAACATTATCATGGCAGTTTCATTATTCAAATCGTTCAAAGAACAGGGTTTGCTTACAGAAGATGAATATCTTGAGATTGTGTCCGACAATGAAAAACGCTGGCGAAATCTCTTATACGGTGATAGTATGACTACTAATAAAGTAGTTTGAAAGGGGTATATATGAGAAGAAAAGTCGCAATTTATGCCCGTGTTTCGACCGAACACGAAGAACAGATATCGGCCTTGGAGAATCAGGTTCAGTACTATTCAGAGCTTTTGGAGCGTCATCCCGAGTTCGAACTCTATGATCGATACATCGATGAGGGCATTACCGGAACATCTGTAAACAAGAGACCAAGCTTCCTCAGAATGATGGAAGACGCAAAGAAGGGGTGTTTCGATTTGATTATTACGCGCGAGGTCTCGCGATTTGCTCGTAATACTGTCGATACTCTTCTTGAAACACGTAAGCTCAAAGCTATGGGTGTAGAGGTATGGTTTACAGAAGATAACATATGGACGTTTGACGATACCGACGGAGAGATAAAGCTTACACTTATGGCAACACTTGCACAGAATGAGAGCAAGAAGATCTCCACACGTGTTAAAGCCGGTCAGATGATCTCATTTAAGAATGGCGTTCCGTATGGAAATGGTAATATTCTTGGATACGATAAGCTGCCCAATCATGGCGGATATGTGATTAATAAAGAACAAGCAGAGACGGTTAGATTGATTTATGATCTGTATCTTTCCGGAAAAGGCTTGCGCGCAATACAGTTTGAGCTGGAACAAAGAGGCCGAAAGACAGCGAAAGGATTAAGTCATTGGGATTGTTCTAACATCGGAAGAATATTGAAGAATCCGTTTTATTGCGGAATTCTTGAGTATCGCAAGCAATATGTACCGGATTATCTTGAACAAAAGAAGATAAATAATCATGGTGCAGTAGAACGAATACGGGTTAAAGGAACCCATGAACCTATAGTTTCCGAAGTCGAATTTGCCATGGTGCAGGCAAGAATAGAGAATAATGTTCAACCCGCGAACAACAAATCCAAAATCACAGGACGAAAGGAACATGCTGATGTCTGGGGAGAAAAACTTGTTTGTTATTGTGGAAGAAAGCTGAATCGTGTTAAGTATCATACGACGAAAGACGGAGATATAAAGTATGCATATCAATGTGCATCTCAAAAAGACACAGGTTCTATAAAAACAAGAATGAATAAAGGTCTGCCTTTGGATGGTGTATGCCGATCTCAGTTTGTTCAGGCGTGGAAACTGGAGGCTCAAGCATCAGTAATATTTGCTCAATTCTTTAACAATAAACAAGCGATTCTGCGTGTGGCAAATGCTATGTTTGAGTCAAACGGGATAGTTGAAGGAAAGAAAAACAGCGAAGAAAAAGAACTCAAAAGACTCAATCAGCAAATTGATAAAGCACAAAGTAAGATTGATAAGCTGCTTGATCTTCGATTGTCAGAAGAGATTGATCGCGACGACTATGCCAGAAAAAGAGAAGAATTGGATAAACTCATTGCTCAAGCACAAGAGAAGATAGCACAAATATCTAAGTATCAGGCAATGGAAGACAGTATCGAAACTCGTGTAAATGCGATGAAAGAAGTCATTGAAGGTCAAAAAGAATATGACTTTACACGAATACCGGAAGATATAATTAGAGCATTTGTTGATAAAATAGTCGTGTACGAGGATTACTTGGAGTGGCACCTGATCTTTGATGAAACAACACAAATGAGACTGTCCTGCACAGGACAAAAAAGGAACCATGAAGTAGTGTTCTTACCGGATACTCCCCTAAATAGCGGGCCTCAGCACAGGCTGCAATCAAGCACAAGGCTAAATAAATAATTAACATTAAGTTATAAGATATGCCCGGAGCGATATGCTTCGGGCATATTTCTATTCCAATTAATCCATTAGGCACCGGCTCTCTTGCCGGTTTTAGTTTGTGTGGCCGAAAACCATATTTAGACAATTTCTCCCATTTGTCCTAAATGTGCAATCTGTTACGTCTAACCCGAAGCGGTTTATGCTATACTCCACGATAGAAAATGGTTGATGGCAGCGGAAGGGAGGGCTGTTTTTGAAGATCGATCCGACAGTAAAAAAAGAGACAATATATGTATGTGTTGTCACTCTGATACTCAGCATGCTGATGGAATCGGTATTCCTGATCTTAAGGCAGTGGCATCTTACTGTTCTGTTCGGAAATCTTGTAGGAGCAGGCACAGGCATCCTTAATTTCTTCCTTCTGGGCCTGTCTGTTCAAAAAGCAGTCAAAAACGAGGAAACGAGGGCAAAAGAGATCCTTCGTGCATCCCATGCCCTGAGATATGCGCTAATGGTTATTCTTGTACTGATAGCCATACTTATCCCGTCCGTATTTAATATGTGGGCTACACTGATATCCCTGCTTTTTGCGACCATCGCTGTCTATACGAGAGCAATATTCAATAAAGATAAGAAAACCGGTACAGCTTCTGCGCCGGCTGCTGCAGATAATGCTGATAACGGAGGGGACGAGGAAGAATGAGCATAGTGTTCCTTATTCTCAGCATCCTCTCGATGGCGGCCGCCATAGCCGTTAAGGTTATGTTTGTCCCTGCATCTGACGGTATCGACATATCGGGTGCACATGTATTCTTTACCATCAAAATGCCGATACAGGATCTCCCGATAACTGAAGCACAGGTCAATTCCTGGTGTGTGATCCTTGCAGTTCTGTTCCTGTGCCTTTTTCTTACGACGGGTCTAAAGACACGTAACATATCCATAAGGCAGATGGTCGCAGAATGGATCGTGAAGAAGGTGACAGGTCTTGTAAGGACAAACATGGGAGAATACTTTGAAGGTTTTGCTCCTTTTATAGCCGCAATCTTAGGATTATCAGGTTTTTCGAGCCTCTCATCGCTTTTGGGACTCTTCCCGCCGACATCCGACATCAATATCATCGCCGGCTGGGCAATACTGGTATTCTTCCTAATCACATACTATAAGATGAAGGCCGGCCCCTGGATCTATCTTAAGAGTTTCGGTCAGCCACAGCCTCTCCTGGCTCCTCTTAATATCATCAGTGAGGTTGCCACTCCGATATCCATGGCATTCAGACATTACGGAAATGTCTTATCCGGTTCGATAATTTCGGTGCTCATAGCAGTGGGACTCACCAAATTGTCTAACAGCCTGTTCTCATTCCTGCCGGGAGCACTTGCCGACTTCCCTTATCTGAGGATCGGTATTCCGGCTGTACTGTCGATTTATTTTGATTTGTTCTCAGGATGTCTCCAGGCGTTTATCTTCGCCATTCTTACCATGCTGTATGTGGCAGGCGGTTTCCCTGCTGAGGAATATGCCGCAAGGAAAAAGAGAAGACAGGAACGCGCTGCAGCCAAAGCCGCACGTTCACAGACCGCTGGAAAGCATGCGGATAATTAATATATAAACAACATACGGAGGTATTTAAATATGTTGGAACTTGCAATCGGAATCATCTTAGGAGGATGCGCTCTTGGTGCCGGCTGCGCCATGATTGCCGGTATCGGTCCTGGTATCGGAGAGGGACATGCAGTTGCTAAGGCCTGCGAAGCTATCGGCAGACAGCCTGAGTGCAAAGGTGATGTTACTTCAACAATGCTCATGGGATGCGCTGTTGCAGAGACAACGGGTCTTTATGCGCTCGTTATCGCCATCCTCTTGATCTTTGTTGCACCGGGAAGATTCGTGGATCTTCTCATGACTACGATCGGCGGCTGAAACGGAGTCTGACACATGCAGGATCTGGATATTATTTCAGTAAATATCTGGCATATAGTCATCTCGCTCGCCAATCTCGTAATACTCTTCCTTATACTCAAAAAGCTTCTTTTCAAGCCTGTAAAGAAGATCGTTGATAAGAGGCAGAAAGAAATCGAGTCTGAGTATAAAAAGGCTGAAAAGACGCAGGCTGAGGCTGACGCGATAAAGGTTGAATGGGAAGGTAAGATGGCAACAGCGGAAGCTGAGGCCGATAAGATCATAAGTGATGCAGTCGAACGTGCGGACAGCCGTAACGAGGTCATGCTCTATGAGTCCCGTGAGAAAGCTGATCAGATCATCCGTAAGGCAAAGGCCGATATCGAACGTGAGAGGAAAGATGCAAGAGAAACGATCAAGAAAGAGATCGTTGACGTATCTCAGACCCTTTCCGAGCAGATCATCGGACGCGAGATCAACATGGATGACCATCGTGACCTGATAGATAAAGCCATTGATAAGATAGGTGAAGAGCAGTGACTAATGTAGGAAGAGAATATGCGATCGCATTATTCGAAGCCGCCTATGAGGACGGTTCACTGGATGCTGTAAGAGAAGATCTTACAGAGATCAGAAAGCTCCTTAAAAAGGAGCCGGATTACATCTCTTTCCTGATGAATCCGGGAATCCCCAAGGAAGAGAGGCTCGATTCATTATCCGAAGCTTTCGAGGATAATGTCGAAGACCTTCTGTATTCATTCCTTGCGGTAATGGTCACAAATAACCATATGAACGAATTCTTCACTGCTGCGAAAGAATTCGAGGGGATGTATGAAGACTATAAGAAGATCAGTTTTGCCGTTATTACCAGTGCGGTCAAACTGACTGATGAGGAAAAGAGAAAGATCGTGACACGCTTAAGAAAGGTTACCGGCAAAGCCATCTCGCCCATATATAAGGTCGATGAATCGATCATCGGCGGAATCACCGTAACCTGTGACGGAAAGTTCTTTGACGGAAGCGTTGTCAGGAACCTTAAGAACATAAAGGAAGTGATATCGTAAATGACAGGAAAACCTGAAGAAATAAGCAATATCATTAAAGAGCAGATCCGCAATTACAAGACCCGTGTGGATATGGGTGAAGTCGGAACTGTTGTATTGGTCGGTGACGGCATTGCCTCCGTATACGGACTCCGCAACTGCATGTCAACAGAGCTTCTGGAATTCGAAGACGGTTCAGTCGGACTAGCCCAGAATCTTGAGAATGACACTGTCTCGGTTGCGATACTTTCCGATAAGTACGATATCAGGGAAGGAACAAAGGTTAAGCGTACAGGAACGGTTCTCTCGATCCCTGTAGGCGAGAGTTTCTTAGGAAGAGTAGTAAATCCTCTGGGTGAGCCTATTGACGGCAAAGGTCCTATCTTCGGTGAAGCCAGAAGACCTGTTGAGGCTGAGGCTCCCGGCATTATCGAGAGACAGAGCGTATCAACACCTCTGCAGACCGGTATCAAAGCCATTGACTCCATGATCCCGATCGGACGTGGCCAGCGTGAGCTCATCATCGGTGACCGTCAGACAGGTAAGACCGAGATCGCAATCGATACGATAATCAATCAGAAAGACAAGAATGTCATCTGTATATACGTTGCCATAGGCCAGAAAGCTACATCAGTCGTATCCCTGGTCTCTGATCTCGTAAGAGAAGGCGCAATGGCATATACGATCGTTGTGTCTGCAACTGCCGCTGAGAGTGCACCGGTCCAGTACATAGCTCCTTATTCGGGTTGTGCCATGGCTGAGTATTTCAGAGAGCAGGGTAAAGACGTTCTCATCATTTACGATGACCTGTCAAAGCATGCTGTCGCATACAGAGCTCTGTCACTTCTTATCAGGAGACCTCCGGGAAGAGAAGCTTATCCGGGCGATGTATTCTATCTGCATTCAAGACTTCTTGAGCGTGCGGCATGTGTTTCACCGGAATTCGGCGGCGGTTCCATTACCGCGCTCCCTATTGTCGAGACACAGGCAGGTGACGTATCCGCCTATATCCCGACAAATGTTATCTCCATCACTGACGGACAGATCTTCCTTGAGACAGAGATGTTTCACAGCGGCATTATTCCTGCGATTAATCCGGGTATCTCAGTATCCAGAGTCGGAGGATCTGCGCAGGTCAAGGCTATGAAGAAGGTTTCCGGCGAGTTAAAGCTCTTGTACTCTCAGTACCGTGAACTTCAGGCTTTCGCGCAGTTCGGTTCGGATCTTGATGCGGATACACGCGCAAGACTCCATCTGGGAGAACGTATCGTGGAAGTGTTAAAGCAGGATCGTAATGCACCGGTTCCTGTCGGAGGCCAGGTTGGAATCATCTATGCGGTAATCAATGGTTATCTCAACGATGTTGCGCTTGATGATATCAAGGATTATCAGGAACGTCTGTATGAGAAACTCGATCACGAGCATAAAGACTGGATGGTAAGGATCAGCCAGGGATCCTGGACTGAAGAAGATGAAGAGGAGCTTAAGGGCGTCCTTAACAGGATGAACAGGAAATAAGACATGGGCAAGGATATAAAGTCTTTAAGGACCAGGATCAAAAGTTTTGATTCCACATTGCATCTTACGGGTGCAATGGGTCTTGTTGCTTCATCAAAGATAAAACGCGCATGTGATGCCATGGCTGCCGGCCGTGAATATTCAGCTGCCATATCTGATGTTACGAAGAGACTTGCTTCATGTCCTGAATGCAGTAAAAGTCCTTATTTCGGCATTAACCGTCCCAAGCCGGAAGAAGATACTGAAGATGGTTCTGTCTCTGCAAAGAGTGTTACAAGACTTATCGTAATAGCCGGTGACAGAGGACTTTGCGGCGGATATAACGCCAATATTTTCAGGACTGTAAGGGATATGGAATATGTTGACATCCAGCCTGTCGGAAAGAGGGCCTTTGCGAGATACCGTCCTGAGACTGAAGAGGAACTGAACGATGATGATGAGCCTTTATATCAGTCTTCTGAATACTATACATATGAGGAAGCCGAGGCTGAAGCAAAGCTCTGCTGCGAGGATTTCCTTGCGGGGAAGATCGACCGTGTCGGTATCGTATATAACAGATATGTGTCGATAATCAGCCAGGAACCGGACGTTTTCTGGATCCTTCCGATGGAGAGAGGAACGGAAAGATGTGTTGATACTGGTGTTTTCGAGCCGTCACCTGAGGAACTGTTCGGGAATATCGTTTTGAAGTATTTTGCAGCCAAATTATATGCACTCGTAAAAGAGAGTTTTGCGTGTGAGGTCGCTGCGAGAAGAATGGCGATGGACAGCGCTAAGAAGAATGCACAGCAGATGATCGATGATCTGACGCTTGAATATAACAGAGCCCGTCAGGGTACGATCACTCAGGAGATCACTGAGATCGTAGCCGGTGCGGGAAAGTAGGAGGTTCGTAATGGACAGTAATAAAGGAATGGTCGCGCAGGTAATGGGCCCTGTCGTGGACGTAAGGTTCGCTGAAGGGTGTCTGCCTCCGATCAACAATGCTCTCGAGATCATGATAGGCGAGAGACGTCTCGTGGTCGAGGTCGCCCAACATATAGGAGACAGTACGGCAAGATGCATCGCAATGTCTTCTACTGACGGTCTTAAGAGAGACTCCGAAGCAATCGATACAGGTAAGCCTATAAGCGTTCCTGTTGGACGTGAGACACTGGGAAGAATATTCAATGTCCTGGGTGAGCCTACTGATTTAAAGCCGGCACCGGTAAATGCTCCCCGTTGGGATATTCACAGACCTGCGCCCGAATATGCTAATCTCTCATCAAATAAAGAGATCCTCGAGACCGGAATCAAGGTCATCGACCTTTTGTGCCCTTATTCCAAAGGCGGTAAGATCGGTCTGTTCGGAGGTGCGGGAGTAGGTAAGACCGTGCTTATCATGGAACTTATCAACAATATCGCCAAAGAGCACGGCGGCCTTTCCGTTTTCACCGGTGTAGGCGAGCGTACACGTGAAGGAAATGATCTGTTCAATGAGATGAAACAGTCAGGTGTTCTTGATAAGACCGCCCTGGTATATGGTCAGATGAATGAACCGCCGGGAGCACGAATGCGTGTTGCTCTGTCAGGCCTTACAATGGCTGAATACTTCAGAGATAACGAGGGCCAGGATGTGCTCCTGTTTATCGACAATATCTTCAGATTCACGCAGGCAGGTTCGGAGGTGTCAGCACTTCTCGGAAGAATGCCTTCAGCTGTAGGATATCAGCCAACACTCGCTAATGAGATGGGTGCTCTGCAGGAGAGGATCACCTCGACCGTAAACGGATCCATCACATCTGTCCAGGCTGTATATGTTCCTGCGGATGACCTGACCGACCCTGCGCCGGCAACGACATTCGCACATCTTGATGCCACTACGGTATTGTCCAGAAGCATCGCTTCACAGGGTATCTATCCTGCCGTTGATCCTTTGGAATCCACGAGCCGCATCCTGTCACCTGAGATCCTTGGCAGGGATCACTATGAGACTGCAAAGGAAGTTCAGCGTATTATCCAGCGTTATACGGAACTCATGGATATCATCGCGATCATGGGTCTAGATGAGCTGTCAGATGAAGATAAGGTGCTGGTAGAACGTGCGCGTAAGATACAGAGATTCTTATCACAGCCTTTCCATGTATCCGAGAAGTTTACCGGTATCGAAGGCACATATGTGCCGCTGTCTGAGACCATCCGCGGTTTCCGCGAGATCATAGAGGGTAAGCACGATGATCTTCCTGAATCGGCATTCCTCTTCGTCGGAACGATCGATGAGGCTGTGGAAAAAGCTGCAAGAAGCGGTAAGAAGTAATGAAAACATTTGAACTCAAAGTCATAACGCCGAAGGGCGCTGTTATCGACAAACAGGTATCAGGTCTTTATCTCCGCGGCAGTGAAGGTGATCTTGCCATATTTGCAGGACACATACCTTTTGTAACAGCTGTCCGTGAAGGCAAGTGCACCATAGTCTACGATGATGCATCAGATGATACTGAAGCGGAGATCGGAGCAGGTATGCTCAATGTTACCCGTGATAATGTAACGCTTATTACCGAGACATGGAAAGCTTGAACTGATTTTAATAAAATCCTGAAAAGAACAGGGCTGCCTCATATTGAGACAGCCCTTGTTGGTTTATGTTAACGGTTATATCAGACTTCGCCGACCGAACCGCTCTTGTAGATAAATTTCTCTCCGGAATGGGCATCAGAGTAAGCCTTTGCAGATTCAAACACTGCTTTCGCCCTGTTTAACTGTTCGATGTTATCCTCATCAAGGATACTGCAGATTTCTGATATGCCCTCGTTATTGAAACGGTTAAGGCCTGAATCAAGTTTTCCTGCACCATCGCGGAGAAGGAGGATTCCTTCAGTGAATTCGGGAATGCTGTCCTGAAGAGTAACGATACCATTGTAGAGTTCCGTTGCTCCGCTGCTCAATCTGTCCGCACCGGCTGCCAACTGTTCGGCACCGCTCTTAAGGGCAGAAGCACCCTGAGCACACTGGTCAACTCCGTCGGTATAGCTCTTAAGGCCGATATAGAAAGTATTGTAACTGTCCAAAGATGCCTTAAGAGAGATAAGACTCTGGGCGCCTTCAGATGCTGCTGTTAACTTGGACTGTACGGTATCACTTGCCATGGCCTCGCTGATGGCTTTGTCGATCTGCTCATCGGTGTTCTTATCTATCAGGGCCTTGATCTCGTCACCGGACATCTGCTCATCAACTTTTTCCGCGATCAATGCCTGAACGGCATCGCCGGACATCTGGATATCAGTCTGTTCTGATACTGCCTGACGTATCTGTTCACTGTCTTTCTGCAGTTCCACCTGTTCGCTGATCATTGCTTTGATCTCGTCTGATTCCATCTGTTCATTTACTTTGGCATCAATAAGTGAACATATCTCCTCTGTGGCCATCTGCTGCTCTATTGCATTGTTTATCGTAGTTTTCGTGCTGTCATCCAGAGCATCGAAAGTGTCTTCGTCCAGACCTTCTGCAGCCAATACCTGAGATCTGACCTGATCTTTTACTTCAGATGTTACCTGCAGTGTGACCTGTGATCTGACAGCTGATGTAACCTCAGCTGTTACTGCCGGCTCTGCCTGCTCCCAGACAGCATTTTCGACCTGTGATTCAACTTCGGCTCTAACTGCTTCGGTTACTCTTGAGGTGATATTATCTTTAACGGCACTTTCTACCAACGCATGAATCTCGGCTCTTTTTGCTTCGACTGCAGCCGTGACTTCGGATAAAGCCTGTGTATATACGGCGTTGTCATCAAGGGAAGAAATCAATGAGTTTAATACTTCCTGATAGTTATCGATGGTGAGGTCAGGACAATCAAGACCCGCATCACGGATCTGCTTGGTTGCTGTGTCGAGCAGTGCATTGAAAACCTGTACTGCGCCGCCGACGATATCATCACTGTTTGAAGATAATTCATTAAGACCTGAACTTAATGAGTCAGCGCCTGCGCTTAGATCGTTTGCGCCTTTATCAAGTTCAGCGGTGCCGTTCTTTAATTCCAGTGCACCGTCCGCGAGTTTATCAGTTCCGTCTGACAGTTTGCCGCATCCGTCGTAAAGTGTGTCAAGGCCGCCGCAGAGAGCATCGGAGCCGTCGAGGATCTGCTTCATTCCATCTGAGAGCTTATCTGCTGATCCGCTCAGTTTTTCCGTATCTATATCAACATCATCTGTAATGTCGAATTCCGAGAGAAGATCCGGCAATGCGACAGACATTGTCATATCGAGTGCAAAATCTTCCACATCAGCGGTGATCTCCACATAATCCGTGAGTTTGTCTTCTATTTCTTTGATGTTATCGTTTGAACTGTCAGGATCCATCGCATCCTTAAATCCCGGGACGGCAAGGCCTACTACAAAGAATCTGCTGCCGTCATCAGTAACCTTGCCTGAGTTTACGGTGACATTGGAGAATTTTTCCTTATCGAGAACCATTCCAGACATCATGGTGACGGGAACTGTGATCTCTTCGGTCTTACCGTTGATGCTGATATTTGTTTTGACATGGTTGTCATAATCAAAACGGATGGTAACCTTTCCGCTCTTGCCTGCAAGATCTTCAGGCTTTATCCGGTTGCCGTTAAGGTAATAACTGATCTTTACGCTGACGGGGATATCGGATTCTTCGCATCCGCTGAGCTCTTCAATGTTTCCTTCAGCATCGGAGATCACATAGAATGTCTCGCTGGTATTAACGGGTTTTCCGAAGTCGCCTGAATATGCGATAGTACTTGTGCCGTATTTGGCTATCGGATCAGTATCTTTGACATCATCCGTGGTGAATGCGCATCCGGCGATGTTTGCCGACATGGTCATTACAAGTAATAATGACAATGCTTTTTTCTTATCAATATTGTTTTTCATATTAATATGCCTCCAGATGTTTAATTTTTACTTTTTTATTCATTCCCAACGTTGTCGCGCATATGACTCTGTCAAAGACATAGAGCAGCGGAGGGAGTATCAGTATTACCGCGAGGACGGAGATAACGGCACCTCTTGCCATCAGCATGCACATGCTGCTGATTATGTCTATTTCAGAGTAAACTGCTACTCCGAATGTCGCTGCGAAAAGTCCTGAACCGGATACCAGAATCGACGGGATCGAAGTATAGAGCGCGGTGTGTACTGCTGTCTTTTTATCCTGCCCTCTGATTCTCTCGTTCTTATAACGTGTCGTCATGAGGATCGCATAGTCAACGGTCGCTCCCAACTGGATGGTGCTTATGCATATCGGCGCGATGAACGGCAGGCTCTGACCAAGATAGTGTGGAAGACCTAAGTTGATGAATATCGCGAATTCGATGACGGATATAAGTATCATCGGAAGGCTTATGCTCTTTTCTGCGAATGCGATGATGATGAAGATGGCGACGATGGATATTATGTTGACGACTCTGAAGTCCTTATCGGTAGTCTCGATCATATCCTTCATGCAGGGTGCTTCACCTATAAGCATTCCGGTGGGATCGTAATGCTTTAATATCTTGTTCAGATTATCTATCTGATTGTTTACCTGATCTCCGGCTACTTTATATTCGGAGTTGATAAGGAACAGTTCCCATTTATCGTTCTCGAGGACACTCTTTAAGGAGTCCGGAATAATGTCTGAAGGAACGTCAGAACCTAACAGGCTCTCGAATCCGAGTATTGTTTTGACACCATCTACTTTTTCCATCTCATGGATCATCTCTCTCTTTGTTCCTTCATCCAGGGAAGAGTCGACAAGGATCATGTGTGTTGATGCGATATCATACTCGTCACGGAGTTTGGAATTCGCGATAACATATTCCATGTCTTTGGGAAGGCATTCTCCCATGTCATAGTAAACTTCATTCTCCGTCTTTTTGTAACCGTAGAATGCAGGCGGAATAAGAAGCGCGAAAACAATGAGAAATACAGGGAACACCTTGATCAGGTGACCGGCAAACTTTCGTGTGTCGGGAATAAGGGAACGGTGTGATACTTTGCTTAACGGTTTATCCAGCATCAGTATCAGAGCGGGGAGGACCGTAACGCATCCGATGACTCCTAATATGACACCCTTGGCCATGACGATGCCGAGATCGCGCCCCATCGTGAAAGTCATGAAGCACAGCGCAATAAATCCCGCAACGGTCGTAACCGAACTTCCCAATACGGAAGTCAATGTCTCATTGATTGCCTGAGCCATTGCGGCTTTGTGATCTTGGTTCAGGGTTAACTGTTCATTGTAGCTGTGCCAGAGGAATACCGAGTAATCCATTGTTACTGCAAGCTGCAGTACGGCAGCCAGCGCTTTTGTGATGTAACTTACCTCACCGAAAAAGTAATTGCTTCCGAGGTTTAAAAGTATCATCATTCCTATGGATGCCAGGAATACGAAAGGTATCAGCCAGTTATCCAGCAATAAGATCATTGCTGCAAGAGCGAGAGCTACTGCAATGCCGACATATATCGGCTCTTCTTTCTCGCACAGATCCTTAAGGTCTGTGACAAGGGCTGACATGCCTGACACAAAACACTGTTTTCCGCAGATGCCGCGGATCTCACGTATGGCATCCATGGTAAGATCATCAGACGTCGATGTGTCAAAGAAGACAGCCATCATAGTTGAATTGTCTGTGTTAAAAGCGTTATAGAGTCTGTCCGGCAGCATTTCCATAGGGACTGACATGTCTGCAAAAGAATCGTACCAGACAACAGAATCAACATGATCGACCTGTTCGATCTCAGCCTTTAACCGGCTGACATCTTCAGGAGCCATGTCCTCCAATATGATCATAGAGAATGCGCCTTTACCAAAATTGGATAAGAGTTCGTTCTGGCCCTTAACTGTTTCCATGTCTTCCGGAAGGTAGTTGAGCATATCATAGTTGATACGTGTGTTTACCATACCGAGTACGGCGGGAATCATTAACAGTAATGTCAGGATCAGTACAGGGAAACGGTATTTAACGATAATCTTTCCCGTTTTCATTCACGTTACTTCCTTTCTTGCGGGCATTAGCCCTTTATCGATTGGAAGTATCGTATTTATTTCATACGGAATGAATGGTCATTAGACCGTGGGTATACAAAAATCAGACATTTTGCGTTTTTTGTTCAAAAACCGGTCAGGTGTTTTTTGCTCTGTCGAGCATCATCTCGGCAACACCCGAACGGAGTTCCAGAAATCTGATGAGTCTGTCACGTTCATCGGTCTTCATGCCGCGGTTGATCCATCCCATAACTTTGCCGAAGCATTCATCTTCATAAGAGTGAAGAATTATCATGCGGTCTTCTTCTGATATATCGTCAGCTTTGAAGAGTACTTTTCCGTATTCTGAGATAACATATTCGCATATGCGCCAGAGATGCAGCTCAAAGAGTGCTCTGTCTACCGAACTGCAGACATGCCATATTATCTTTCTGTTCTGTTCAGCGAATTCCATGATAGCGAGCATGGCTGAATTGATTGAATCAACGGAAGGGTACCTGGCGATCAGTTCATCCGCTTTCTGTTCCACGATGTATTCTATAAGAGCTGGAATATCTTCAAAATGGTAGTAAAAAGTATTACGGTTGATATTACATTGATCAACTATGTTCTGAACGGTGATCTTGCTGACCGGTTCGTTCTCCAATAAAGTCATGAAAGCATCACAAATATATTGTTTTGTTCTGACTGCCATGATGAGCACCTCTGTTTTTTTATAAATTATAATATAGAAAAAAATGTCTTATGTGTCTACTTTCAGAAATGAATCAGGACAAAATATATCGCCGGTGTCTACCGGCAGAAAAAAGAATTAAAGAAAAATATTTTTGGTGTCCACTTTTATTGACAGGTACAACGAAAAAAAGTGAACTTGATGAAGTGGCTCACAAAAATGTAATCTGAGCTGAAAAAGTGACTCATAAAAATGTAAATCATGTTGAAAAGTGACTCATAAAAATGTAAGATTGGAATAAAAGTGGCTCATAAAAATGTTGGCCGTCGTTGATTTCTTTGTTGGAGTGAAGCTGTTGGAGGGCTCTAATTATGTATTTGAAGCGCAAAGCAGATGAATATTTAGAGGCTTGGTATAAGAATCCGGACAGAAAGCCTCTCATTGTTAAAGGTGCGCGCCAAGTTGGAAAGACTAAAACAATCAGAGAATTTGCCGGCAAACACTACGATAGCATTATAGAAATAAACTTCTTTACAAATCAGAATTATCAGGGAATAACTGAAGCGGGATATTCAGTTTCTGATATTATTAAGATCATAACGAGGATCAATCCTGAGATTAAGATCGTACCAGGTAAGACGCTTATCTTCTTTGATGAGATTCAGAGTTTTCCTGAAATCACAACATCGCTTAAGTTTTTTAAGGAGGATGGGAGATTTGATGTTATATGTTCGGGATCACTCTTGGGGGTGAATTATAACAGAATCGACAGTATCAGCGTCGGATATAAGACTGATTATGATATGCGCTCTATGGATTTTGAAGAATTCCTTTGGGCTAAAGGTTATGGCAATGACGTAATCGGGGAGATGTTAAATCACATGGTTTCCGGAGCGGCATTCACTAGTGTTGAGAATGATCTGTATTCTAATCTTTTCATCGAATTCTGTATGTTAGGCGGTATGCCGGAGATTGTTGCTTCATATATTGAGAAGGAATCTTTTGAAGGCAGTCTCGTTCTTCAAAAGCAACTGCTTAATGACTATGAGAGTGATATACGCAAGTATTCAGAGGGATTAGATCAAGCCAGAATTGTAAGTGTTTTCAGGTCTATTCCAGCGCAACTTGCCAAAGAGAACAAGAAGTTCCAGTTCAGGAAAGTAAGAGAAGGCGGTCGTTCCAAGGACTACATGGGGTGCATAGATTGGCTTAAAGATGCGGGAATTGTAAATGTGTGCAATTGTCTGTTTTTCCCTGAGCTGCCGCTAAAGGGTAACGAAGATCCAAGCAAATTTAAAGTATATATGGCTGATACGGGACTTTTGGTTGCTTCTGTTGATCCTGAAGCACAGACTGATCTAAGGGCCAATAAAAATCTAGGTATCTATAAGGGTGCTCTATATGAGAATTTCGCAGCCGAAGCTCTGGTGAAGCAAGGTTATGATTTATACTATTACAAGCGCGAGAATTCCACTCTGGAAGAGGATTTCTTTGTAAGGTCTGCTGATGATCTAATTCCTGTTGAGATCAAGTCGGGAAATGATCAGTCGAAGTCAATGAAAGAACTGATCAATAATGATAATTATCCGGATATAAAATACGGCATCAAATTTATATCCGGTAATATAGGTATTACTGATAAGGTGAAAACATTCCCTCACTTCTGTATGTTTTTGTTAAAAAGATATATCGAAGAGACCACATGATACATTCAACCGGTGAGCTTCTGGATTGGCAGCAGCAGTGTGAAGCAGGTATGCTTTTCGTAATCGTTCTGATTCAGAAAAAAGAGAAAGAACGCACAGCGTTAAGAAACATAAAAATATAATGTATGGGACTGTCTCAAGTGACAGTCCTAATTAATCCATCAGTTTTGTGTTTTTGACAAAAGCGTTTATTATTACATTGTGTTTTTGACAGCAATCTTAATGGAATTGAGACTGCATTATATATGGCTGAATTTGATGAATTAATAAAAGAAACAAAAAGAGAGATCAGAGTTTTTCTCAGGAATCCTGGTGTCAGGCCTGACGATATGAAGTATGACCAGCTAAGAGATGTTCAAAGCGAGATCTGTAGAATGGCCCGCATCAGAGATCCCGAAAAGTTTTTTCCGTATTACCCGAAAGGCATGGCAGATGCATGCTGGGGTACGGATCATCCTCTGGTTATTAAACTTAATAAGATCTTGGATTTATATATTAATCGGGAGTTTTGAGCAGGCATATCAGATGACACGTGTCAGAACGACTCTTTCACCTGCGCAAGAAACTTCTCTGCAATAGGCGTAAAGGTCTGATATTTATTCCAGATCAGATAGAGTTTGGTTTCCTGCTTCGGGGAGAGCGGGCGGAATACGAGTTCGCTTTCTCCGGAGCAATTTATAAGATGTTCGAAGGTCAGAAGTATTCCAAGACCTTCCTTGGCAAACATCGATGCATTATAAGAAAGACGGAAAGAGCCTTCAAGGCGGAGTTTGGAATACAGATCGCCTGCCCATTCCCGTATCTCGAGATTCCAGCTTTGTTCAGAGCAGAAGAGAGGCTGACCGATCAGGTCTTTAGCTTTGATGCTCTTTTTCTTTGATAGCGGATGGCTGTTCAGCATAACGGCGCCCCAGCGGTCAGTGGCCGGAAACGGGAGATATTCGTATTTTTCTCTGTTTGGAAGCTCGCAGATCACACCAAAATCAAGAAGGCCTTTATCAAGCTTTTCCGTGACCTGTTCTGTATCGCCGCTGGTAATATGGTAGGTGAATGAGGGATATCTGTCTTTCAACTTCTTTATCTCACGTGCGAGCAATGCGATCTGATACGATTCACCGAGCCCGAAATAAATATCGCCTCCGGTGATGTCATCAAGGGAGATAAATTCCTGCTCGATCTTATCAGCCATTGCGATAAGATCTTCGGCACGGTCACGGAGCAGCATACCTTCATCGGTCAGTTTGATGGAGAAACTGTGGCGCGTAAAGAGTTTCTTGCCGAGTTCATCTTCGAGTGCTTTCAGTGCCTTGGATAATGTCGGCTGTGTAACATGCAGTATCTCTGCCGCATGGGACATGTTCTCTTCTCTGGCTACTGCAAGAAAGTATCTGAGGTTCTTTATCTCCATATGCTCCCCTTTCTGTGATATTCCAATATGGCATATCACGATATTCATTTTATTCATTAGCGAATCTTTTGGCAATCCCATATACTGATCTCAGATGTACAAAAACTATGCATTTGCAAGGAGATCCGGTTATGGACTTGGAAGCGATGATCGGCAGTCTGTCTGACATAGGGTTAAGCGCTGAACAGCAGAAAACGGCTAAGATCCTCTATGGTTCGGGACAGAATACGGAATTGATCAGATATCTTAAAAAGTGCCGGTGCGGCCTGGTAGATGAGATGCATGAGAGTCAGAAAAAGGTGGACCGGATAGATTATCTGATCCGTAAAGCCGAGAAAGAAATATCATAATGCCGGAGGAGGTATAAAGAGATCATGAAAGCAGAAGAACTGAAGCTTGTAACAGAATGGGATAAGACATTTCCGGAAAGTGATAAAGTCGATCACAGCAAAGTGACATTTATTAACCGTTACGGGATTACGTTAGCGGCAGATATGTATGTGCCTAAGGATGCAGAAGGAAAGCTTCCTGCGATCGCTGTAAGCGGTCCCTTTGGTGCAGTTAAAGAACAGTGTTCCGGACTCTATGCCCAGACTATGGCTGAGAGGGGATTTCTTACTATTGCTTTTGATCCTTCCTTTACCGGAGAGAGTTCCGGTGAGCCGAGATACATGGCATCTCCTGACATCAATACCGAAGATTTCATGGCAGCTGTTGACTTCCTTTCGTTATGCGAAAAGGTAGATCCTGAGCGTATCAGCATCATAGGAATCTGCGGCTGGGGAGGCATGGCACTTAACACGGCGGCATTAGATCCCCGCATCAAGGTTACGGTCGCTTCGACCATGTATGACATGACCAGAGTCAACGCCAACGGTTATTTCGATTCTGAAGATTCGGAAGAACAGCGTTATGAGAAAAAGAAGGCGATGGCAGCACAGCGCCTCGAAGACCTTAAGAACGGCACTTATAAGCGTGCAGGAGGCTGTCTGCCTCTTCCTGTCCCTGAGGATGCTCCGTTCTTTGTAAAGGATTACAGCGAATACTACAAGGGCAGGGCATATCACGCAAGGTCCCTTAACTCCAATGATGGATGGAACGTAACAGGTTGTCAGTCTTTTATGAATCAGCCGATTCTTAAGTACTCGGATGAGATAAGAAGCGCAGCGCTCATTATCCACGGCGAAAAAGCACATTCCTGCTATTTCTCGAAAGACGCATATGCGAATATGACAAAGGACAGCAAGTATACAGATAACAAGGAACTCATGATAATTCCCGGAGCGGTTCATACGGATCTGTACGATAATCTCGATGTGATTCCGTTTGATCATATCGAAGAATTCATAAGGAAATACATATGAAGATAAGAAGAGCCTTTTCACTCATTATTCTGGTATCAGTCGTGTTGGCGGCAACAGCCTGCAGCACGCAGCAGAGCACTGCATCAGTTGCCGCTACTGTGCAGACAACGGAGACAAGTACGGCTTCTGAGGAGACATCCATGAGTGAGCAGACGACAGCAACAACAGAACAGAGCATTGAAGCCAAAGCCGGTGCCTTTGACATGGTAAACAAAAAAGTCAGGCTCAACAGCGGATATGACATGCCTATAATGGGACTCGGTACATATTCGCTTGATTACGATACCTGTGTCAATTCCGTAAAAGCATTGCTCGGGAACGGCGGAAGACTGATCGATACGGCATATATGTACGGCAATGAGGACGCTGTAGGTGAAGGCGTCAGACAGGCGATGGAAGAGTATAACATTCCCCGTGAAGAGATATTCGTCATCACAAAGATATATCCAAGCCAGTATAACGAGCCGGAAGAAGCGATAGATATGGCTCTTGAAAAGCTTGATATAGGTTATATAGACATGATGCTCCTCCACCATCCTGGAACGGGAGATGTTGATGCTTACAAGGCGATGGAAAAGTATGTTGCTCAGGGAAAGATCCACTCTTTGGGACTTTCAAACTGGTATGTGAAGGAACTTACGGATTTTCTTCCCAAGGTATCCATAACTCCGGCGCTTGTACAGAACGAAATACACCCTTACTATCAGGAGCAGGATGTGGTCCCGTTCATTCAGGAAAAGGGAATCGTTGTTCAGTGCTGGTATCCTCTCGGAGGAAGAGGTCATACATCAGAACTCCTCAATGACGGGACGATCAGTTCGATCGCAGAGGCACACGGAGTGTCTTCGGCACAGGTGATCTTGCGTTGGGATCTGCAAAGAGGAATAGTTGTGATCCCGGGTTCGAGTAATCCGGATCACATAAAGGAGAATCTCGATCTGTTCGGCTTTGAACTTTCGGATGAAGAGATGGCAAGGATAAATGCTCTCGACCGGAACGAAAAGCACGACTGGTATTAACGGGGTAAACTTATATGAGAATGAACATTGCAGCCGCTTTGACCGCAGGCACGATCCTGGTAAGTCTGGCAGGTTGTTCTGCGGCTCCTGAATCTGCAACAACTTCTGCAACGCAGATTACGACTTCTGCTGAAGAAACGTCCGAAATGACAACAGAAAACACTACCGCAACTGCAATATCTGAAACGTCTGAAACGACTGATCAGACAGAAGAGACGACTATCGTCACGGAGGCAGAAATATCAATGACATTAAAGATCGGAGAAAGGGAAGTTCAGGTCACCTGGGAAGATAATGCTTCAGTGGAAGACCTGAAGAAACTCGCTGCATCAGGGCTGACTATAAAGATGTCTATGTACGGCGGTTTTGAACAGGTGGGACCGATAGGACAGAGCATCGCAAGAGATGACGAGCAGATATCGACTGTTCCCGGTGATATCGTCCTTTATTCCGGAGACCAGATCGTTGTGTTCTATGGTTCAAATTCATGGGCGTATACAAGACTCGGAAAGATAAACATGTCGGAAGATGAACTGACAGAACTTCTGGGAAATGGAGATGTTACAATCACTCTAAGTGTTGAGTAGGAGGACATATCTAATGCTGGGGAAACATATCTGTAATGTCTTTTTCTCGTAGATTTTCTTTTTAATTCAAGACTATGTTTCATATTAAACCCCTGAAGTTTGTCCAACTTCCGGGGTTTACTTCATAACGGAATGCCCTTTATTGCTTAATAGTGTTGCTATACTTGACATGTCTGTCCTACTTGGATATAAACATATTTACGCGATGGGTTTCAAGAGGATTGAAAAATGAATAAACTCAAGGAGTAGATCTATGATCACAAGAGATGAAGCATATGAATTGCTTAAGAAATATAATAAGGACCCTTTTCATATCCAGCATGCTCTTACAGTTGAGCTGGTTATGCAATGGTATGCAAAGGAGTTAGGGTTTTCTGAAGAAGCAGAGTATTGGGGAATCGTAGGACTCCTTCACGATATAGATTTCGAGATTTATCCTGATGAACATTGTCTTAAGGCTCCTACGTTATTAAGAGACGGCGGTGTCGGTGAAGATATCATTCATGCGGTTTGCTCACACGGATATGGAATTACCGTAGGATGCGGAGTGACAATTGATGTTGAGCCCGTTCATGAGATGGAGAAGGTGTTGTTTGCAGCTGATGAACTTACCGGCCTGATCGGTGCTGCAGCCCTTATGAGGCCTTCGAAAAGCACGAAGGACATGGAACTCAAATCGTTGAAGAAAAAATACAAGAGCAAAGGTTTTGCCGCGGGATGTTCCAGGGAAGTAATCGAACGCGGGGCCGTTCAGTTGGGCTGGGAACTTGATAAGCTCCTTACAATGACTTTGCAGGCGATGGCAGATACTGAAGATGAATTGAATGCAAGGCTTTCTGTGACTTGATCACCTGAATATACGGAAAACAAGGTTGTTTATATGCTGAGCGAAGACTATCGTGAAAGGGAGATGATGTATTTATGAAATCGATCTTGATCAAAGATACGACCCGCGAAGAACGTGAAGCAATCGTAAGAGCATCTCTCGATTGCGGCGGCGGTTGCGAGAATTGTTCATCCTGCTGGCTGGGCGGCGGATCACCATGGGACATTTACCAGGACTATATCGATGGCAAACGCGAGATCAAAGAGATCAACATGGGATATATGGAAGAATACCGCCAGAACAGGCAGATTACCTGAGGATAACAGTTAGTGAATAATGAACCTGACATAATAAGTTCAACTGAAGAAGAACGGAGAGAGTATATAAAAAATAGATTTCCGTGTATTGCGGATTGCGATATGTGTGGTCTGTGTAAGATCTTTCATGGAAAAGATCCTGAAGCAGCCTATGAAGATTATATCTTCGGGAAGCGTTCATTTACTGAAGTATCAAGTGATTATAGAGGCAGATAATTGAAAAAGCCTTTGAAAGTCTTTTTATATTCACAATTCCGGATGTTGATTTGCTGTTGAAACATGTATCAACTTGATATATGATTGATATATCAAAATGATATATGGAGATTCACCATGGCAAGTGATAACAAAATGAATCTGGTTATCTTAGGGTTGCTCGATCATGAAGATCTGACCGGATACGATATCAAGAAGAGGATCGACGGCAGTCTGCGCTATTTCTGGAAGGGAAGTTTTGGCAGTATTTACCCTGCACTGTCTTCACTTGAAGAGAGCGGGCTGATCAAAAAAGTTAAGGGCAAAAGCAGCAGCACAGGACGTGAAAAGATCGTTTATAAGATCACTGCTGCCGGTCGCAAAAATCTTCTCGCGTGGCTGTCGGAATCGAAGTCATCCAACAGTCTTAAGTATGAGACTCTCTTAAAACTTTATTTCGGCGGCGTTGCAGATAATGAAGTTTCAATTGCGACGATAACTGAATTCGAGAAAGAAGTTGAAGCAGATCTCGCGGTACTCAACACATACAAAAAGAACCTTAGCAAAGTGCTGGATGAGAGAGACCACATCTTCTTCTATCTGACCGTCACATTCGGCATAGAGACATACGAAGCATATCTTCGCTGGTGCGAGGATGCGAGAAAGATTCTTTCAGGAAAGAAGATCGTGAGGAGCAAAAGATGAAAAGAATAATTATCTACTATTCACTGTCAGGAAATACGGAAGACGCAGTTAAGTTAATAGCTGAACAGTTGGGCTGCGATACTTTAAGGATCGATACAGAAAAGCAGATGCCGAAATCTTTTGCAGCACGAATGCTTGTCGGCGGCGGGCAGGTCGCATTCAATAAGATCCCGAAGCTTAAACCGATAGATAAAGACCTTAATTCATACGATGAGATCTTCATTGGAACGCCAATCTGGAACAGCAAGGGAGTCCCTGCGATCAATGCTCTTTTGCAAGATGAGAATATAAGCAGAAAAGTCACAGCCCTGATAATCACATCCGGTGGCGGAGATATAGATAAATGCGTGAAGGCATTAAAAGACAGGATCCCGAATCTGAAATATCAGGTCTCGCTTCTCGACAGGAAGCATCAGGATTACGGACTTAATGGTGACAAGATAAAGAAGTTCGTTGAAGAGGTAAACAGCTGAAATAAGCGCATGTGGTACCGGCATTAAATTGCTGATTAATCCAAGTGATATAATTATCCTGTTGGGAGAAAAAACAAATGGAGAAGTCGATAGGCGGATCAGGCAAAGAATACAGCAAATTGTGTCTGGCAGGTTTTATTCTCACGATCATGCCTGTGTTATTGTTGCCATTATGTTTAATCTTCCCCAGGGAATATGGAGTCGTGGCAGCTTTGGCCATTATATTATTGATGCCGCTTACCGGTTTAATTGTATCAATAGTAGGACTCATAACTGCCGGTAGAAAAGGCAAGACGGGCAAGGGATTTGGTATAGCAGGAGTTGTACTGCCGAGTCTTGTCATGACTGCAATCGCCATAATTCTCATTCCTGTTTTTGGTTTTTTTATTGGAGTCTCCAGCTCTGCCGGGGAACTTGCGAAAAATGAGATGTATCCGTTAGGTTATATGCGAGAGCCCAAGAACACGGAATACGATGTCAGTAAGTACAGGATTCCCGGAGAATATGTTTTCTATTCCAATGACCTATCCGTCAGCGAAAATGAATTTGAGGCGTATGCCGAATCCAAATTGCAGACAATAGAGAACACAACTGATATGAGTATCAGAGGCATATATCAGGATTACAATTTTCTTATTGTCAGAAGCGACAGGCGTGATGCCTGGTTGGAATCCAACAGTCCTGACGGCTTCAAGTATTATGACGGATATGCTTCTATCTCCTATCCAAGACAGGGAATGGAGTGGATGATAATTCCGGAGACACTTGCTGTATACCTGGATCCATCTGACAAATTTATAATCATTACTAATTGCAATGACTACAAAGTTATAGCAGAGTTTTTCGAAGGTATAGGAGAGGCTGTGCCGACTGAAGCAACGACTGAAGAGACTACAGAAACACAAGCACCCAACCCGCCTGAGTTTTATGATGAATACGAATCAGTCGTTTACCTCAGAGAAAACATTAATGAGGATATGTCCTTGCTTGACATAATCAATGTTTTCGATGAATCGTGCAAATATACCAGGGATGAAGATATGGATATGTTTAACCTGGAATTCGGTACGTTCAATTACAGCACTTACGATCATTATGCCGATGAACATGTCGATTTGGGTAAGTACTACTGTTTCTGCATGGAAAGATGGTTTACTGCCGAGGACGGGCATGATTATATAATCTACGTAAGTGTCCTATATGAGGTTAACGACACCAATAAGGACTATAAGCACGTTAGGATGACTGATATGGATATCCCCAAAGACTGTTCCGATTTCTTCGATTACCTCCGCAAGTCATATGCATACGATTACGCCTCGACAGAAGACATAGCCGGAGTAGACATCTATATGATAGATATGGATTCTTATCAGGAGTATTAACGTGGAGCTTTTCTCAGACGATAAACAAAACAAACTGATCAGCGATGCTAAAGACTACATTGCAAAGCTGTTTGAAGGACACTCGGACGGACACGATCTTGAGCACAGTCTGAGAGTGTTTTCAAATGCAGTTTCGATTGCACGTAAAGAACCGCCGTGCGACATGGAAGCAGTCGCACTCGCAGCGCTTTTGCACGATGTCGACGATCACAAACTTTTTGATACGGTGAATAATCAGAATGCGAGAAAGTTTCTTGAAAGACACGATGTTGACAGCGACAAGATAGACTTCATCTGTACAATTATCAACTCAGTTTCATTCAGCAAGAACAGAGGCAAGACTCCGGATTCTCTTGAAGGTAAGATCGTCCAGGATGCTGACAGATTAGATGCAATGGGTGCGATCGGAATTGCACGCACATTTGCATATGGCGGAAAACACGGCAGGCCGCTTGATGGCGGGATAGAGCATTTCCACGAGAAACTTCTTCTTTTAAAAGACGAGATGAATACCCAAACCGCACGTGAACTTGCCGAATCAAGACACGCATTCCTGGAAGAATTCCTCGCACGTTTTGAAGAAGAGAATAATGTTGAGATATAATTGTCTGCCGTGACATGCTGCAGCCAAATCGAATTGGTGTTCCTATAAATACTAAAAGGTAGTACACTAATAAATGTAAATATTCTTTTAGTTTCGGGAGCAAAGATTTATGAACAATAAGCTTTACGTTCTATGCAAAATTGTTCTGACAATCAATGTGATTGCATCATTTCTGCTCTTCGGAATGCCGAAGTTCTTAACATGTGAGCATCATTTTATTGGATTGATCGAAAACTGTGATGCATATCTTTCCCGGCAGGATCTGGTCTTGACTGATGCTGAAGGAAATGAAATATCAGTTCTCAAAGATACCAGGGTCTACATTCATCATTTCTATGGTGATGATGTAAGCATTATTGGCGGGACCGAGCCTGAGGTAAAAACTGTATCAGCCTGGACCGAGGAACCACATGCCAGATTTGAGATCAGTATTGAAGAATTAGAAGATCCGGAAAAATTCGAGATTGTCTCCGATCTATACAAGCAGGAACAGGATGAAAAAAGACGTGAAGGTGAAGCAGAATTTGATAAGTATATGATGCGGAAAAGACTGTGGTTCTTTTTCCCTGCAGAGCATCTGATAAATTTTATGGTCGGCTTGTTATTTGCCGGTATCTCTTTTGCAATCGGAATCGCATTGTATAAAAATAGATATAACGTCAAAGGTAATACTGTGTTCTTTTCCGTTCTTTCTTTGATCAAGATAGCGGGCATTGTTTATTTCTATATTCATCCTATCTTTTGTTTATAAATTGATCCGGCGCTCAGAAGGAGACTGACATGAAACTCAGAGCAAAAATGTCGATAATCTTATGTATCATATTTGCACTGCTGTCGACTGGAGTATATCTCCTTGGCGGGTATGTCGGGGACAATGTTCAAGGTCTCCACACTCAGTCTTTTGCACCTGTTAAGATCAAAAAAGTTCCTGATGAAGAAGATATAATGGTCTTTGTATATCCTGATGGAATCTATCCGCACGGATATTGCGACGAGGACCATAATGTTCCGTTGAATTCAATAAGAAAAGGCTGGCTTGTAGCTCAATACCGGGGATACTGCTGTGTTGTGTTTGAACTGAAAAATACAGATATAGAATTGGAACCTGATCCTGTCTTAAAACATCAGTATTATTATATTGAGCAGGTTCCAATCGACCGGTTAAGGATTACTGATTATACAGCAAGACATGGCGAGGAACCGCAAGATTGTTTCGACGGGGAGCATTCTTTGCCGATTATGAATTATCTCATTAATGATGAGATAAATGATTACTATACTGCAAGAATTGGAATACCGGTCTTAATTGCAATAAATGCCGCATTCATCCTTCTTGCAGTCGGAATAAATCTGATAGCAAACGCGGTTGAAAAGAGAAGGTGATTATGGCTTTGTCATAACCTTTTCCTGTTTTCGACGATTCGGGAAAAGGATCAGGAAAAACAGGGACTTTTTACCTAAATCTTTTCCTGGTTTTGTTGATTTAGGTAATGGTTTAGGAAAAGAGATGACAACTGCGTTTTTAACGCGAAAACCTGATTCAGTCAGTCGTTTGTATTATGTTGAAGGAGCGTGTAAGTGATATGAGCAATGATAAGTGGTTTTGTACCGAATGCGGAACTCAAAATAGCGGTAATTTCTGTTCCGAATGCGGAGCGAAAAGAAAGACAGATGAGCCGGTTACGTGCACATGCGGTTTTGTATATACCGGTAATTTCTGCACCAATTGCGGAGCGCCGCGTCCGCAGATCCAATCATCGATTAACAAGGGCGACAGACCTCTGACTGATACAGAAAAGAAGGCTTTGATCGAGCATGGCTGGCGCGATAACGCCGGCAAGTTCAAAGCCGTTTTAAAAGATGGAATACTTACTTCAAGCTACACCACGTCTATAACAGATGGAGAAGAAGATACACTTCAAATAGATACTGAATATAAGTTTTCTCTTCAGGAACTGGGCATGGTGAGCATGGCTTATTCAATCCAGAAACTTGAACATCCTGATGAGGATTTCATCATTTATCCCAGAGATGTTTTTTATCAAAGTGAAGGCAGAGGCTTATATCAGATAACAAAACTCTGGTATGGTTCTGACACGCTTCATGCAGATCTGAAGAAGTGCAGAAGTTACGATTATTTTACTTTGGATCTTGTGCTTGACGATAATGTGACCATCGCATCTGATACTGCACCGGCTATAGGCTGGACTTGTTCCAAGTGCGGCAAAGAAAACCAGACCGGTGAATTCTGTGACGAATGCGGTGAGAAGATAAAGAAGGTTGAACTCTTTTCGTGTTCTTCTTATCAAACATGTAATCCACCCAAATATGAAAGCGCGACTGTATATGAGTATTCCGATACTGAACTCATTTGCGTTATCTTCAATGACGGAAAATCAAAGTACAAGCTGCTTCCCAAAGATATTGCCGGTACTGCCCTTAACATCATCAAAGAATATGGTATCGATAAGTGGAAGGACTATGAGAACATCAATAATCCCATGATGGGCGGAAGCGTGTCTGTTATGTACAGAGACGGAGATAAGATGGTCGGTTCCACAATGGACCACATGGGTTCTGCCGTATCCGGCGCGTGTTGGAAACTGATGTTGCTGTTTAACGGGAATTGATCTCCGTTAATCTTCTTCTGCCATATCGATTACCCTGAGCAGAGTCTGATCCCACTGCTGACGGACTTCATATGAGTTGGGGTTGGTCCCGCTATTGAAGATATCATTTCTGGCATAGTATTCATCCAATGTGTATGGTATGTAGATATCGGGTTCCGTTCCGTAGTATGAGTCTTCAGGATAATTAATGTTTACCGTTGGAGCATAAGCGAACATGAAGTGTGATTCTGGAAGATAGCACTGCATTATACTGCCGCATATTCCTTCACCGGAGGTGTTGGTTCCTACGACAACACAGTTATCGTATTCTTTGCAGATACGGGTCATGACATCGGCAGCCGAGAAGGTGTTGTACGATGTCAGAAGGTATATCTTATAGTCTTTTGCTGCTTTTCCCTGAACAGTGAAAGTCTCTGTATAGGAGTAGTTTTTGCCTATGGTGGAGAAATCAGACAAATTGTCGAAGGTGGTTTCAAGGAAACGGTAGATTGCACTTCCGTAGAATTTCCTTGTGTGGCTGTTCTTTCCCCCGTAAACGTGGCTCTCAAAGGTGACGTCGTGGGAGAAGATCACGGGAAGGAGTTGTTTGGTGACAAAATCAATGCTGCCGCCACCGTTCGAACGGATGTCCAGGATTATGGTGTCAGCATCCGCTTCTTCCAAAGCATTAGTAAGTTCGACCGAAAGTCTTTCTCCTTCATAGGTGTTGCAGCTTACTGAATTTACATAGACGAGCTTTTTGTCGGGATCTGTTGAGATCCTATATGTTGAAGGAATATAGTCAGGAGACATAACGTCAGTTACGCCTGTATCACTTCCGGAACTCGTATCTGCTGCAGCTTCCGGATCAGCAAAAAACTCAGGATACACTTTTCGGGATAATAATGCAGCGTAATCGAATCCGGGATCATCATAAAGATCGATCGCTAAAGTGGTTCCGTCTCTAAGGAGAAGTTCTCCTGTATGCTTTTCGCCGATGCCGTCATTGTAGATGAGGTAACTGCGGAAGAAGCAGTCATTGATTCCGTCGTATCTTGGCGTGTAGCAATCGTATACGTCAAAGCAGATGTCTTTCGGATCTCTTCCGTCAATGGAGACAAGTGCGGCACCGATATAGTCTTCATTGTATTTCGGAAGAATATTGTCCGGAGCTGTTACGACATAAGAACCGTTGACATAAGTGAACCCGACCAGGTTATATCCAAGGCGGTCTTCCACATCATCACGGAATGATTCTTTCCAGGTGTAAGTGTAGTCCTTGAACTCCTGCGTGCCGTATATTTCATTCAGCATGTATTCTGCATGGACCGCATTGATTTCGTAATCGGGAAGGCCCATGATGTTATGACATCCCGGAAGGACTGCAAGGAAAGCACCGAGATAAGAGAAGTATTCGTAGTCGGTCTCGGCATAGACTGCCAGATCACGGTATCTGTTGTAGATGTCATCATAAGAGATGCCGTATGCCTGCTCGATGCGTTCTTTCTCCGGATTTTCAAGGCAGACGATGTCATACATGTAATCAAAGTCTTTGAGCCTCTGCTTCTCCGTCATCTCAACATTGATAAGGTTCGCACCTGTATCTTCCGTCAGGAAGTCGGTTTTGTTGCTCATTATTATGAAAGGCAGAACGATGATGAAGAACGCCGACAGCAGAAAGGCTGTGATAACCGCTACTATGCTCAGTATTACGATCTTTGCCTTTTTGGACTTCGGCTTCTTTTCTTTCTTACCCATATCGAAAAACCATCCTTACGCATCAAAAATCACATGTAATTATATCATCTATAAATGCTCTTACTCTGCACCCGTACTTTTGCCGTATTTTTGTGAGGGTATGAAGCCGGCAAATCTAGAACTGTTATAATTAAAACTGGTCAAAAGAGTGAAGGGAAGGAATCGCGGGAGCGTGACACTTATCAGGCAGCATAAGATCACAAGCACATTTATCTGCTTTCTGTTGTTGGCAGGTGTATGTAATATGCTGACCAAAGTTCAGTCGACGTTTGTTGCGACACTGATGTTCTGCCTGAACTTCATGATCTATATCGGACTCATTATTTTCTGGGTGCAGCATGTCATAAAGCGCATCCTGCCGACCAAGACCAGAGGATACATAATTGCATCGTCGTTTTTCATGATCCTTTATATCCTTCAAAGAGTGGTCAGGTACCGTCTGCTCATAAACTCCGTTATCGCATACAGATATTTGGGCTATTTCTATTTCATTCCGCTGATCATGATGCCGTCGCTTCTGCTCGTTACTGCGATCCATCTGAAGTATGGTGACAATAAGATAAGCAATAATATCGAGAAGGTCGTTGTCGTTCTTGCCGTGGCTGTGTCTTTGATTGCGTTGACCAATGATCTGCATCGCCTTGTTTATGTTCCGAAAGTTGATATGTCCGTGTTTAAGATGGACGACAACACATATTCGTGGGGGATAGGATTCTATGTTATTTACGGATGGATAATCCAGGCGCTGCTTTTTGGTGCGGTATTCCTTTTGCAGGTTGTCGGCAAGAAAGGGAAAAGGTCGATCATCCTTCTGGCAAGTTCTGTTGCGGTATGGCTTTTGCTGTCGTTTGTCCATTCGGCGGTGTTCGAAAGGTTCAGCATTCCGCGTCCGTATTTCAAGCCCGAGATCGACTGCTTCGGAATGCTTTTGATCTTCGAGTGCTGTATAAGGAGCAGGCTTATTCCCCATAACGAGAACTATCCTGGTTTCTTCAAGAAACTCAAATTGCCTATCCTCATCACTGATGCAGAACTCGGTAACGTCAACGAGACGATCGTGCCTGTTAATGCAACTAAAGAAGATCTCATTAAGGCCAAAGACGCGCCTTCTTATCTTGATGAGGACACGAGACTTTCTTCCATGAAGATCCGTGCGGGATATGCTTTCTGGACAGAGAATGAACATGAGTTAAGAGAGCAGAGACAAAAGCTTGCAAATGCCAATGAACTCCTGAGTGAGGAGAACGATCTTATCGCAGTCGAGAACAGGCTCAAAGAGCAGAAGGCTCATCTCGATGCGCAGAATCAGGTCTATGAACGCATTACGGCCGCCATTTATCCCAAGCAGAAGCATATAGATGACTTGCTCAATAAGTCGGATCCTTCTTCGGAGAGTTTCCCGGAGACGCTCGGAACCGTCTGTGTCCTTAATGCATATTCCAAGCGCAAAACCAATCTGCTGCTCCTGTCCGAAGACACCCTCGCAAAAAGCAACCGTGAGCTGTTCCTGGCGCTTGCAGAGTCGTGCAGATTTCTTAACAGCTGTAATATCCATGCGGCGGTAGTAGGTGAAGAGTACTCAAAGCTGCCGCTTGCTCTGGTCAACGATCTTTACGATACTTTCGAGACTGTTTTGGAGACTTATCTGAAGTCAATGAAGCGTATGACCGTGTCGATCCTCGAAAACGGTATCCGCATAGCAATGGAAGCGGGCGAAAAGCAGGAACTTCCAAACTCGGCTCTGCCCGTAAGCTGCAAGGAAAGCGACGGCATATTGTATTTCACCGTGAGCATTCCGGAAGGCGGTGCGGCATGAACGGACTGGTCAACATTGCAGGCACATGGATTTGGTATGTGATATGCGTTGCGGCGCTTATCCTTTTCGTCGGATCACTCGCTGTGCTTTTCAGTTTTCTGATGGACAAGCGCAGAGTGGCACCGGTGATAATCGTGCTCTTGAATTTGCTCATGACGGGTGTTGTCATCGTTGTCCTGATGGACTGCGGACACTACATGCATGTCACAAACACTGATGCCTACAAAGCCTTCCAGTCGGTGATGTTTGAGGTGCCTTACCAGATATATCTTATGGTTGAACTTCTGTCATGCGTTGCTCTTTTCGCGATGATTGTAGAAGGCGCGAAATACCGTACGGACAACGTGACTCCCGATTCGATCCAGCAGGCGATCGATGCTCTTCCTGACGGTATCTCGATCAGCAGCAAGGACGGTATTGTCCGTCTGTCCAACCTGAAGATCAACACCTTAAGCCGCGCCCTTACCGGCAAAGTATTAACTAATGCCGAGCTGTTCTGGGATGCAGTTATCAAGAACGGCAAAGAGCAGGGCGGATCTTTTCTTGTTGATCTTCCGGATAACGAAGTCTGGCTGTTCAACAAAGAGGACCTCCGTATCGACGACGCAGACTACGATCAGATAACTTCGATGAACGTTACCGAGCGTTACAAGATCATCAGGGAACTCGAAGAAAAGCACGGACACCTTCAGGACATCAGGCGAAGGATGAAGGAGGTTTCCGACCTGTCCGGTGACATGTTCATCGCGCAGGAGGAAGCTGATGCCAGAGCCGCACTCCACAACCAGCTCGGTCAGGTCCTGCTCATGGGCCGTTACTTCATTAACCACCAGGACATTACCGATCCTAAGATGGTCTATGTTGCAACCCGCCAGATGAACCAGTTCCTCCTCGGTGAAGCGAAAGAGCCGTATCAGGGCGAGGAAGACTCTATTATCCAGGCTGTTTCAATGGCCGGTAGCATCGGCATCAAGGTCATCATGAACGGCCCCGCGCCCGAAAACAATGACGTCAGAAAAATTCTCTCCAAGGCCATCACCGAGTGCGCGGCCAACACGATAAAGCACGCGGAAGGCAACACCATAACCGTAAATATGAGCGCCGATAACGGCAGAACGCTTATCTCGATCACCAACAACGGCAAGCCTCCGAAGGGCGAGATCACCGAGAGCGGCGGCCTCCTGTCACTTAGAAGAGACGTCGAGAATCTGGGCGGCTCGGTTCAGATCGAGAGCGAACCTGAGTTCAATTTAATAATGAGATTCTGAAAAAATCAAAAAAATGGTACAAATGGGTGATACCCATTCCCAACCCGCTAAACTAATATATGGGGGTGTAATTAAATTGTAATATTTACATCCATGTTTACGGAAAGGAAGGGCAGCGCCCGCTATGAGCAAGACAAGAGTCGTAGTTGCAGACGATCAGAATATTTCGCGCGGCTTTTTCGAGATGTACGTCCGTGCATCGTCCAATTACGAGCTGGCAGCAGGACTCCGCACCGCTCAGGCCGCGATCGACTATGTCGATAAAAATCAGGCTGAACTCGTGATAATGGATGTCATGATGCAGGAAGGCATCGACGGCCTTTCCGCAGCTGCGAAAATAAAACAATCCCATCCTGAGATAAAAGTGATCCTCACGACTTCCACATCTGAAACCAGCTGGGAGCAGAAGGCAAAAGACGCCGGTATCGAGAGCTTCTGGTACAAGGAGTACGATGAGCACGGCCTCATGGAGATCATGGACCGCACCATGAATGGCGAATCCGTCTATCCTGAAGACGCCCCCAAGGTCCCCTTCGGCAAGATCACAAGAGATGACCTGACCGACCGCGAGATCGAGATAATCAGAGAACTCACGGCGAGCAAAACAAACGAAGAGATTGCCGACAAGCTTCACATCTCTGTTAACACCGTAAAAAGACATATCCAGAACATCATGGAGAAGACGGGCTTCGAAAGCCGCCTCGATCTTGCCATGAGCGCGAAAAGCACCGGCCTTGTCGTCAGCGACAGCGACAGGTTGGGTAATGACCAGACTGAATGATATAGGAATCATAGGAATAAAAAAATTAAAAGAGGGAGATTAGTATGAAGATGAAGTTCACGGTTCAGAAGATCATCGCTACGCTCGTTGTAGCAGCAATCACCATTGGTCTTTTCCCGAAGATCCTGGGAAATGACAAGGTGAATGCAGCAGGCAAGCACAGTATTACTGTAACGAATGGTAAGGCGTACACGAGTGATACTTATACTACTGAGTTGACAGAAGCCGAAGCCGGCGAAGATGTATATGTGAAAGCAACAGATCAGCCCGGCAAATATGTTACGGGCTGGACTTCCAGCCAGGTAACGGTTGGCGAGGCCTCAAGGTTTACGATGCCTGATGAGGATGTAAGCGTTGAGCCTATATATGCAGACCAAACGGAATATACTATTGACTTGTCCGGAGCGGTACAAGTTACTAATGAAGATGTTCTCTGGAGTTTTCTTTGGTCTCAAGGCAAAGCATCACTGGGTAGCCTCCCTGGTTCATATGATCTCGACAAAGACGGCAATGATGATATAGATGTAACTTATACAGGCGGAGTAGCTGAGTTTACCCTGGCATCCACATGCAATTTTAGCGGAGTGATCGTTGCCTCTACTCATGCCGTTGACGGTGATAATCTTCCTTATAAAATTACTTTTAATGTTCCGACGACATATACCGAATATCCCCTTTGGGTAGCCGGTGTTCAGGTCACAAGTGCGAACAAGGACGATATCCTTGGCGACGGTGGAAAGGCAAAGTATGATCCGGATACAAAGACATTGACACTTAATAACCCATCTATAACAGAACATTGTCTTGGTGCACTAATCTTCTCTAGAGATAACTTGACTGTTACCGGGAATGCCAATCTTGTTATTGATTACCCCAGTGAAAGAGGTATCGTTGTAGTAGATAAGTCACTGACCATCAATGGCAATATTACTGTCACTGGTATAGATTATAACGGCAAAATGGGTTTTGAAGCCGATGGAATTACTATTGTTGGTGGCAATGTAAAAACTAAGAATGTTGATTATGGTCTTTATAGTAGCGGGGATGTAACGATCTCAGGTGGAACCACGGAAATAAATGCTCTGGTACGCGGAATTCGTGTTTTTGAAGGATCGATTAATATCACTTCAGGAATTACAGAAGTTGATATATCGGGTTGTTCTTCCGAAGCCTTACAAGCCGAAAACGGAATTAATATTGATACGCAATTAGAAATCGCAATTCCTTTAAATGGTGTTGTCAGCAGTAGCGGAAGTAATAGCTATATTGCTGAATCAGACGGTACTACTATCGCGAAAAATGTAACGATAGTTCATAATGGAACCCTTTCAGCTTATCCTGTTTGGGTAGGCAGCACCCAGGTAACCAGTGCGAACAAGGACGATATCCTTGGCGACGGTGGAAAGGCAAAGTATGATCCGGATACAAGCACATTGACCTTGAACGATCCTTCATTTACCGGATCTCATGAAGATGCTTTGATTTATTCAGAAGGAATAGATCTTACTCTGGAAGGAAGCGCAACTTTTTCATCATCTTCTTTTGGTGCGATTAAGGTTGTTAAGAACGGAACCTCCGGCGGTGTTCTTACACTCAATGGCGATTTCAAAATAGAAGAAGTTCATTCTACTGCCAGTGCAGTGTTGGCAGATAATGGAATCAATGTTACCGGTGGTAAGATCACCAATACCAGTGGTAAATATGGTTTGAAAACTGATGGCGACATTTCGATCTCCGGTGGTGAAGTGAATGCTTTTGGAACAGAGTGGGCCATTTATTCAAAAAACAATATTTCAATAACTGGTGGAAAAATCTGGGCGGCAGGATATGGTAATGATGCATCTGGAATATTCGGAAACGATGTAACCATTACTTCGGGTGAAATAACTATTGGCGCTGGTGATGAAGGTTTGATATGTGATGGCCATTTGGAGATTTCAGGGGGAAGTTTAAATGCTACTATCACAGGACAAACAGATGCTTCAAATGCCATATGCGCTGATTCAATAAGTGTTTCCGGAGGAGAGATAACGGTTTCTTTGTCAAAAGGAGATGCTGTTGTCTCCAGTAACGGTGATATGAGCATCAGCAATGCTACTGTTTCGGTTATGAGTTACAACGGAGCCGGAATACTTGTATTTTGGGGTGAACTGAATATTAACAGCGGAACTGTTTCAGTTACAAGTAAATGCCCTTCAAATCCAGCTAAAAGTTATGGCGTATATGTCTTCGATGATGATATTACGATAGGAAATGATGTCACCAGTGTTAGTTTTTCAGGTGATGCCATGGGTTTGTTCACTCTATCTAATCTCATATTGGGTGACAAGCTGATTATTAAAAGTCCTGAAAACGGCAAATTAAATACCGCTGGAAATTGCATCATTGAATCGGACGGAAAAGCTGCGAAAACAGTAACGCTCGTTCCCCAGACAGGATCGACCACATATCCTGTTTGGGTAGGTGACACCCAGGTTACCAGCGTCAACAAGGACGATATCCTTGGCGATGGCGGAAAGGCAAAGTACTATCCTGACTCGAAGACACTGGTTTTCGATGATCCTACTATCAGCAGTTACGGACTTTATGGCTCCAATGTTTATTTCGAACAGGACATCAATATTGAGGGTACACTCACTATTACCGGTGGTCAGTTCGGAATCATTGACGACGGATATAAACATAACATCACCATAAACGGAGATATAAATGTAGATGTTCTTAATGATGCTATAGCTGCCAAGGATATCGAGATCAAAGGCGGAAAAGTAAATCTGAATTCGCAGAAATCAAATGCGATAATCGGTCAGAATATCACCATCTCAGGCGGTTATGTAAATGCTGCCACTTCTTCTACTACTTCATATGCTATTGTTTCTGCCGGAGGCGGCGATATCGTAATCTCCGGAGGAACTGTTACCGCAACAAGCGCATCGCAGTATACGATAAACAGTCTCGAAGGCAAGGTTATCATTGCCAATGGTGCGTCAAGGGTAGAAGCAAAGGGTACAGGCGAAGCAATATCGGCTGATAAAGGAATCGAGATAGGCGAAGTCCTTAACATCACGACTCCTGCAGAAGGAATTATCAGCAGCGACGACAAGTTCATCGCAGAATCAGACGGAACGACACCTGCTGATCATGTGGTTATCGAGCGCGATCCTGCAAAGTTCCCTGTAGCGGTTGTTATTACAACATGGGACAAAGACAATAACTGTATCTCTGAAGTAGGCGGAACCGTAACAGGCGCTCCGACTGTCACAAAGAAGGGCGATACGATTGAAGTGGCCGTTACACCGAAAGACGGCTATGAGATCGTAGAAATCAGCTTTGGAGACGGCTTAATAAGCACTCAGACAGGCATGAGTACGAAGTTCACTGTCCCGGCAGATTACACACCTTTGACAGACACGGTTCAGATCGATGTTCTTTTCCGTGCGAAAGCAGCAACACCTTCTTATACCGTTACATTTAACACTGACGGCGGAAGCACTGTTGCATCACAGACAGTAACAAGCGGTGCTAAGGCCACAAAGCCCGCTGATCCTGCTAAGGAAGGATTCACTTTCGATGGCTGGTATAAGGATGCTGCATTCACAACAACTTTCGACTTCAATACTGCGATTACTTCCGACGTCACGGTCTATGCGAAGTGGAATGCTACTCCTGCGGTTTACTACACAGTCGTAAGCGGCGCAAACGGAACATGTACACAGGGCACAGATTTCGTAATGCAGATCAAGCGCAGCGAGAATGACGAGAAGACTTATTCCGATTACTTTACAGGTGTAAAGATCGATGACAAGCTGCTTGTAAACGGCACGGATTACACTGCAGCTCCCGGAAGCGTCATCGTTACGATCAAGGGCTCGACACTTTCAGACCTCACGGTTGGCGGCCACACCGTAACGATCGAGTTCAAGGACGGTACTGCCGTAACATCACTCAACGTTAAGGCAGCAGCAAACGTTGTAAAAACGGGTGAAGATATGTCTCCTGCGCTCTGGACAGGTGTTGCGTGCGTCGGCTCGGCAGTCATGCTTTTCGCAGCAGTCGTCACTCAGAAGAAGAGAACTGCTGTCAGAAAATCAGTTAGAAAGAGCGTAATGAAGTTTTAAAAGAGGGTAGATTGGGATCAACAGAGGCGGCGACGGCATTGTCCGTTTGCCGCCTTTTTAGTGCTGGCATATATCTGCATTTGTGTTCGTGCGCACGCTTTCAAAGTTCAGTCAAAAGTTCAGTCTCCAGACGGAAATTTTGACGGAACTTTTTGTGTTTTCCCGTATTGTTCAGTCAAAAGTTCAGTCTATAGACGGAACAAAAGACGGAACTTTTGCCTGATTTTTTTCGCCGGTCTCGAAAACTACGGCGCCGGAAGATAGACACCACACTAGGAATGGAAAAGATGTATAAATGCTATAATGAATTTATTGGGGTTAAAGTTAAGAAAAACAAAAAAGGATTCACTTATGTATCTTTATATCGCATACAGAAATCTTAAAGATCACTACGCGCAGAATAGCGTTTGCGGCGGCCCGTCTTACAATAACGATTATAGATTTACCGCTATATGTGACGGGGTTTACTATCTGCTCACAAAGGACAACATGAACTATGCTGTCTCAAAAGAAAACGGTGATAAGTTTATTGAAGACGTTAAGAGTAAGTGTATCGGTGAGCACCCGGGATTCTTTCCTTCGGTTCCGTCTCTTAACGGAAAAGAGACTGCAGCTGTAGTTGAGATGTCGCAGGACAGAAACCAGTTCTATTACGATATGGACGATGAGCTCCTGCTTCAGATGTTAGATGAACTCAAGGCTAAGTCAGGTGAGCCTTTAAATGAGCGCGAGTTAATGAACTACTGCTATCCTAATCCGGCTCTTCCTGAGGGGGATTTTGAACTGTGCGAGATCTATCACGGCATTTACTTTAAGCCTGATAACACTCCGGCTTCCGTTATCGGGTCATTCGATCCGGATAAGAAGATAAGTTGCCTTAAGGTGAATAGAAACGGATCATCCATTCAGATTAGAGAGTGTGACAAAAACGTCATAAGCAAAGTTCCTGAAGATCTTATCCCATGGGTAAAAGAGAAGGTCAGGGAACTTTGCAGTGAGCCTGCTGAAGCGTATGTTGAGAACGGCTGCTGTGAAGGCTATATCAAATTCGGTAAAAAGAAAGACAGGATATTTACGGATCCGGATAAGACGCTGGAACTTCTTAATGAGATCGCATCAAAAAGCGAATATGAAAAAACAGAAGAAGCCGTCAATAATGTTCAGGTCGCAAATACTTTCCCGATGGGTGCTGTTCCCGGAATTAACTTGATGGGCGGAATGTGTGTCAATCCTTCAGTCACACCTGGACAAACGGCTGAACCAGTTTCAGGTGGAGCCAAATGTTCATATTGCGGCGCTGATGTAACAGGCAAAAAGTTCTGCACGGAATGCGGCGGAAAGGTCGGATAATACGGCCTTAAGCGCATTCGTTTTAAGTCATTAAATTTAAGAAGCCAAAACTGTATCTAATACGAAGTCTTTTAAGTCATCAGAGTGCTTAATGACATAGTCTTTGAGGGTGCTTCTGTCAAAACTTGTCCCGGAGGGTTCGGGAGTGATAACGGGGTTATCTTCATCCGATATAGGTTCAGGCCATTCGCTGATTATTTCAAGTTCTGCCATGATGAGCACATTGTCTTCGAGATATACCATAGAGTAGATCGATGCATCACAAACGTCAGGTTCCCATCCGGCGAACCAGTTCTCGCCTTCTTCCTCAACGCCTCTGTAGTTCTGATAATGCTCGTGCATATTATTGAATGCTTTTTTAGACTGCGAAGATGAATTGAAAACCATGAAGCTGAGATGTTCGCGGGCAGTGCTCTTTTTACCGGAGTACCATACGTAGAGATTATCCGGACCGTTGTAGTCATTTTTTCTGACATTCCAGTTTTTATAGACTTTGTATGCGGTCTCGCCGTAATCCAAGTCATATTCGGATACATATTTTTTTTCAAACAAATGTGGTGGATTTGCGTTTCCGTTTGCAAAGACAAGGGGAAGATAAACAGCTGCACCCAATACCAAAACTAAAGCTGCTGAACATACGGCGAATATTACTCCAACCTTTTTCTTCTTTTTCTGCTGTTCCATACTTTTCCCTCCCGTATTTTGTCCTTTGATTTAAATACATTTTAGTAAGCTGATTTGTTGCAGAACACCTGATATCTGATTATGGAGGTCTAACGTTTGCAGTTTATCAGGGATATTGTCAGACTTTGTCTGCTTGTTGATTTTATCCTGCGTGATATTCTTAAAGCAAGCAGGTTGATAAGTAGGCTTTAAGAATAACCGTTCAAATCTTGTGGGGATAAGATCATGGCGATTTCTGAAAGTGTATCTCTGAGAAAAATACGGCGAAGAAAAAAGATGTCTGCAAAAGAAGTTATCTTTTACGCGATCCTTTATGCTTTTTTCTTGCTGTTTGTTGTGGTAACCGTGTATCCGCTGATAAGAATAATCTCATATTCATTTAGTGATAAATCTGACAAGCTGTATACGGATATTATCCTGTTACCTAACAAGTGGACATTGAATAATTATGGAGATTTTTTCGTTAATGATGCATACCGCCGGGGCTTATTTATTTCTGTTTTAAGAGTGGCGATAGGAACTTTTGCAGGCACGATGTGCAGTTCTTTGCTTGCGTTTATTCTCAGCCGTAAGAAGTTCATATTCAAAAAGGGCCTTGCTGTTTTCTGGACCATTACGATGTATGCTCAGGCCGGCCTGGTTCCGACCATGGTGCTTTATAAAAAGATCTATTTGAATCATACTTTCTGGGTTTATATCATCCCTTGCATGGTGAGCGTATTGAACGTAATGGTCATAAGAACTTACATGAAAAGCATTCCTGATTCACTTGCGGAATCGGCTCAGATTGAAGGCGCGGGTTACATGAAGATATTCACGAGCATTGTCATGCCATTGTGCAAACCTGTTTTTGCTGCAACAGCTCTTTTTATGGCTGCATATCAGTGGAATTCCTGGTTTGATACGATGATATATAACCGTATGAACGAACAGTACACGACAATAATGTTTGAACTGATGAAGAGGTTAGATGATTTCCCTTATCCCCAAAGCAACAATGGTTGTTTTCCGTCTTATCCTACCATCACGGCTGCGGGAATTATCGTTGCTGCCATTCCATTGATCATAATATATCCGTTCTTCCAAAAATGGTTTGTAACAGGGCTTACGGTAGGGGGCGTTAAGGAATGAAAAAGATAATATCTGCGCAACCGATAATGATGTTATCTTTGCCTCAGGCACCAGCCTTGTTGATTAACACCCGATTGAAGAATAAAATCAGGTTATGAAAGAGTTGATACCTGATAAAGAGCTGACTTTTGAGTCGCTTCAGAAAGATCCTGAGATCGCCGTTATAAGCGATGAGGTCAGTACGCGTGAAGAACTGCTCGAGACGTTTGCCAGGTATCTTAAGCTTTCAAGACCGAACAGAAGATATTCGGATTACTATTCAGTAAAGCTGTTCGGATGCAATGTCCCGAACATGTTTTTCAATATGAGTTACCGTTTCAAGATCGATCCGCCGTTTCCTATAAATGAGACGTTCCTTGTAACAGAGCCTGATCTTTACTACAACAAGCAGGCCTTCGATGAAGGTAAAGTAAACCTCTGTTTTGTGATCGGCTATTCCGGTTCAGGTAAGTCGCATCTTACAAGAGAATATGAAGGGAATGGAATCGAAAAAGTAGAGCTTGATGATCTCGTATGTGCTAAGGACCACTTTACTTTGAACGAACTTAAGAAGATGGGTGATCTTCTTTATTCGTTCTTCTCAGGAGAAGGTTCAAAATACTATATCTCGCGAAATGAACGACCCGTATTTGCAAACCACGCTGAAGTTTTCATTGAGTTCATTAAGTACGCACAGGAGTATGCCGAAGAACATAAGAATAAGAAATTCATACTTGAAGGCATCTGGACATATCTGTTTTTTGACGATCCTTCCAAGTTCGATAAGTATGCCGTCTTCATGAAGGGCACATCTCTTGTCAAATCAAAATTCAGAAGGATGTTAAGAGAATCCGAGAACAGTATTTCGACTTCGCTGGACAGGTTTTTCGATTTTGGAATATATGCTGCCGATACCACTTTCCGCGATATCAATGTCGATAAGTGGAGACGCCATTTCGAGAAGAAGAAGGCGACAGTGATGAAACTCGAAGACAACAGATACACGCTTCTGGCACAGAATTTAATGAAGCGCGTGAATTCCATAAACGACTTCTATGTTCACGGAAACGCAGCGGGAATAAAGAGAATAATGAAGCGCACTTCTGAGAACAAGAGACTTGATAAGACTGAAAAGACCATCATTGCCGAAGAGTGCAAAAGAGCTCTTGCAGATCTGGCATAAGCCCGGGTGCAACATTTTGGTGCTCCGAATTGTATTAGTGTTAGAAATCATAAACAAGGAGATTTACCAAATGAAAAACGCAATGAAGGATTCAATAAAACTGATTACTGTTTTGATGATGTTTGTTCTTTCCCTTTCTATTGCAGGATGTAGGAACAGCAAGGTCAACATTGAAGAATTAAAGCAGCACAAAGGCCCGATGCTCGTTATCACATCAATGAGCGCCGGTGAAGGAACTGTCGAAGAGTTTGAAGACAGCATATATGAGATCTCCGTATCTTACGACGGCCGCGCTCACATTCCGAATCCGATAGACGACTACGAGCCTATGATGTCTGATGAAGACTTTACAAAGCTCTACAAGTTTTGCGTCGATGCAGTTGAAAAAGACAAGTTCGCCGACTACAAGGAAGATGTTTCCGACGGCACTGTATACACATTTACTTTCTACGATCTTGAAGGCTTATCACATGAGATCTACAGTGGCTACTGCTACTCCAATAAAGATCTTCAGGATGCAATCGCAACTATTACAGACTACACGATTGATTGATATGAATGGTATGATCAACTGCTTTATCAGTAATCGAAGGCTTAATTGATTTCTTTGGTATATTTGTACTTGGATGTTCATCTTAAGGAAGAATATACTTTCCAGTTCGAGGAGTGTGCTCCGGGCAGGGGCGAATATCCGCTGCGCTATTACGTCTCTAAAATGAATTCGCTCGACAAGGACATGCCCATAATCCTGGAGCACCTTAATACCGATGAAGAATACATCACATACATGAATTACCTCAAGGAGGTGCTAAATGGCATATAACAGGATTTCCGACGCGAACGAGATCACGGAACGCTACATGGATTCGCTCCTGATAAAAGAGCGTCTCATTGATTCCGTCGTCGCAGATACAAGCATCAAGTTCTTCGGCGAGACATTTTCGAGTCCTGTAATGAATCCCGCCTTCTCGCACCTTAAGCAGTTTAACGGACGCGAGAAGACCGGCCTCGAAGAATACTCCATCGCCGCCAGGAACCTTAACATCTTAAACTTCGTTGGCATGATGGAAAACGACATGTTCAAACGCATCGCTGATACGGGTGCGAAAACGGTCCGCATCGTAAAGCCTTATGCTGACAATGAAAAAGTGAGAGACCAGATGAAGTTTGCAGAAGACTGCGGCGCGTTCGGTATCGGAATGGATATCGATCACATCTTCGGAAATGACGGACTTGATGTCGTCATCGGCGAACAGATGGCAGTACAGACTTCCGACATGATCAGATCTTATATCGAATCAACCAAACTGCCGTTCGTTATCAAGGGCGTGCTTAGTGAAGAAGAGGCTGTAAAATGCGCTGACCTTGGCGCAAAGGCGATAATCGTAAGCCACCATCACGGCAGACTTCCTTACGCCGTTCCGCCCATGATGGTCCTGCCTTCGATTAAAAAGGCTCTTGAAGGAAGAGACGTTAAGATAATCGTAGACTGCGGTATTGCAAGCGGTTCCGATGTGTATAAGTGTCTTGCATTGGGTGCGGATGCCGCGGCTGTCGGAAGATCAATGCTCCCATCACTTGAAGAGGGCGGCGTCGAAGGCGTATCGAAGTTTATTAAGGGTGTTAACGACGAACTGAGATTTGTCATGAGTTGTACAGGATTTTCGCATGTTGCCGATATTGATAACAGGTGTATAGTAAAGGCATAATCTTGAATATATACGGGAATTATTGCCATGTCTGAATATACATACATTACATTAAGAGAGCGCCCTGAGCTTAACGAAGCGGCCGCTGAATGGTTTAACAAGAGCTGGGGAGTGCCAAAGGAAGCATATCTTGAATGCATAAATGCTTATCTTGACGGTTCGACCGAATATGGCTGGTATATTTGCATGGACGGTGACAGGATTGTTGCCGGCATGGGCGTGATCGATAATGACTTCCATGACAGAAAGGATCTGAATCCGAATGTCTGCGCCGTTTTCACTGATCCGGAATACCGCTCCCGGGGTATAGCAGGCAATCTTCTGAACATGACAGTAGAGGATATGAGATCCAAGGGGGTTACGCCGATTTATCTTGTAACCGACCACACCGGGTTCTATGAGCGTTACGGCTGGGAATTCTACTGTATGGCCCACGGCGACGGTGAGACAGAACCGACCAGGCTTTACATCCACAGATGAGCATCTGACACCCAAACAAAGTAAATGATGCATTTACCCGCGGCTAACCCGGTCGCGGTTTTTTGTCTTATATAATTAACATATAGTTCACTCAAAAAAAGACAAAAGAATCTGACAAAATGATAGAATTGGTATATGTTGGAAAAGCGGAACAGCAAGGGCAGGTTTTTAAAGGCCGTTCTGGGAATGGTTCTGTCATTGTGCGTTCTTATTACCGCTGCCCCAGTTATCGTCAATGCGGACGGTGAACCTCATGTTGTAGATCCTACGGGAAAGAGCGAGGGCTACGCATCATTCCTTTATGACAACACAACAGGTTTTCCCACATCGGAAGCTAATGCAATAGCTGAGACATCAGACGGCTTTATCTGGATCGGAAGCTACGGCGGACTTATCAGATATGACGGCAACAATTTCGAGAGATATCAATCCAACACGGGAATCGCGAGCGTTGTAAGTCTCTTTGTAGACAGCGCTGACAGACTCTGGATAGGCACAAACGATAACGGTGCAGCCGTTATGGATAATATTGGAAATGTTACGATGTACGGAAAGCACGACGGTCTTCCTTCAGCTTCCGTCAGATCATTTACCGAGGGTCCCGACGGAGATATCTATATTGCTACCACGCAGGGAATCTCTTATGTAAATGCTGATGGCAGCCTTAATAAGATCGATGATTCCAATGTCAACGGCGTATATGTAAAAAGCCTTGAATCAGGTGTTGACGGACTTATATATGCCCTTACGGTGGACGGCGATATCTTTACTATTAAGGACAGGGCTTTGGAAAGTTACCACAAGGCTGAAGATTTTGGCGTTGAGGATGTCCATGCACTGGCAACAGATCCCAACAATCCCGGTTATCTGTATCTTGGTACAAAGGGATCGAATGTCTGGTACGGTAGCTTTGAAGACGGCTTCCCCAGAAACCAGAGGATACATATTACTCCGCTTGAATACATTAACTCAATCAAATGTGAGGGCGACCGCATCTGGATCTGCGCCAACAATGGTGCATGTGTATATAGAGGCGAAGAAGTGGAGATGCTCAAAAATGTCCCCATGACATCGAACGTTGAAGGTGTCATGGCAGATTTCCAGGGTAATCTCTGGTTCGTTTCTTCAAGACAGGGTGTCATGAAGATCGTTCCAAACCAATTTACTGATGTTTTTGATGCCAATAATCTCGACGAAACTGTTGTTAACACCACCTGCTATTGTGATGATAAGCTTTTTATTGGTTCGGATTCAGGACTTACGGTACTTGATAAAGAAGGCGTAGTTTCCAGCATTGAGATCAAAAATGCGCAGAACGCTTCAGGCGAGCATCTCGGATATCTTGAATTGATTTCGATGATGAAGGGCATAAGGATCAGATCCATTATCAAAGACAGTAAAGACAGATTGTGGTTCTCTACCTATAGTGATTTTGGTATTGTCAGGTTCGATCACGGTAACTTGGTCACTTTCGGCGTTGATGACGGAATCCCTTCAAAAAGAGTAAGGACTGTCTCGGAATGCAGTGACGGATCGTATATCGTTGCCTGTACGGGCGGTGTGGTTGTCATCAGAGACGATAAGGTAGAAACGATATATGATGTATCTTCCGGAATCACTAATATCGAGATCCTGACTGTTGCCGAAGGCGCTAACGGGGATATCCTTGCAGGAACGGATGGTGATGGAATCTACGTTATAAGTCCTTCTGCAGGAGTAAGTCATCTTGATACTTCAAACGGCCTTATGTCTGACGTTGTCCTGAGGATCAAAAAGGACGTTAAGCGTGATATTTACTGGATCGTAACAAGCAACTCGCTGGCGTATATGACGGCTGACTATAAGATAATTACGATCAAAAACTTCCCGTATTCAAACATCTTCGATCTTTACGAGAATTCGCTGGAAGAGATCTGGGTGTTAAGCAGCGATGGTATTTACGTTGATAAAGCTGAAAACCTTATTGCAAATGGCGAGATGAGTCCTGTCTTCTATGGCATCGAAAATGGCCTTCCGGTAATAGCAACATCCAATTCCTACAGTTGTGTCACTGATGAAGGCGATCTATACATTGCCGGTTCTACCGGTGTTGCAAAAGTAAACATTGAAAAGGGCTTTGAGACTGTCGACAACATTAAGATGACTATTCCTTATATCGAGGCAGATGGTGTTAAGGTCTATCCTGATGCAAATGGCATATTTACAGTTGCTCATGACGTAAAGAAGATTACGATCCATCCTTTTATCTGCTCATATATGCTTATGAATCCCACCGTAGAATATAACCTTGAAGGTTTTGATAAGACAGTCATAAGTGTTCACAGAACCGACATGACATTCATCGACTACACCAATCTCAAGGGCGGTACATATACTTTCAGCATGACCATCTCCGATGCGATGGGACACGGAAGCAACAATTACTCGGTAACCATTGTTAAGCAGATGGCAATCTATGAATATACATGGTTCATGCTCTGCGTTTCATTGCTTGGTTTTGCCTTGGTCGTCCTCGTGGTCTACCTCTATGTCAGAAAGAAGACCAAAAAACTCTTAAAGAAACAGGAAGAGAACAAGATCCTCATCAGAGAGATCGTTGAGGCATTTGCAAAGACGATCGACTTGAGAGACAAATACACGAACGGCCACTCACAAAGAGTTGCCGAATATACGGCAATGCTCACCCGTGAACTCGGTTACGATGAAGAGACGATTGAGAAATACTACAACATCGCTCTTCTCCACGATATTGGCAAGATCGGTGTCCCCGGAGAAGTATTGAACAAGCCCGGCAAGCTTGATGACGAAGAGTACAAAACGATCCAGTCACACACTGTGCTCGGCTACAATGTTTTGAAAGATATCAGCATCATGCCCGAGCTCTCGGTCGGTGCGGAATCCCACCATGAGAGACCCGACGGCAAGGGCTATCCTCATGGACTAAAGGGCGACGAGATCCCGAGAGTTGCCCAGATAATCGGTGTCGCAGATGCTTTCGATGCGATGTATTCCAACCGTCCTTACAGAAAGAGAATGAATTTCGAGAAGGTCGTATCCATCATCAAGGATGCTTCCGGCACGCAGCTCTCCGCAGACGTTGTCGATGCTTTCCTCAGGATCGTTGACCGCGGCGGATTCAGAGCCCCTGACGACATCGGCGGCGGCTCGACCGAAGATATCGTCAACATTCACAAGCGTTTCGAGAAGGAAGAGAAAGAAGAACACGAAAAGCAGGAACACGAGAAACAGGAAAAGGAAAAACAGGATCAGGAAAATTCAGGTGAAGATAATAAGGAGCAGTCGTAAGACTGCTCCTTTTTTGTATAATAGAAGATACATATTTTTATCGCCTAAAGGGGACATAATATGAAGCGTGAATTGGGAATTGCAAGGTGTGGTCTGGCATGTTGCCTTTGCTCCGAAAACGTTACGTGCAAAGGATGCAAACTCGACGGCTTTAAAGATCTTTCCTGGTGTAAGGATGCCGAATGGTGCGAGAACAGAAAGTGCTGCATAGCCAAGGAGATTCCGGGCTGCTGGTCATGTTCCGAGAGCGATTGCATGAAGGGATTGTTTAAAGATAAGATCAAGGCCAGGGGTTTCTCCGAATATGTCCGCCGTTACGGCATGGAAGCTTTGCTTGACCGTCTTGAGATAAATGAGAAGAACGGCATCGTATATCACCGTGAGGGCATAATGGGCGACTACGATGAATTTGAAGATATCGAAGAACTTATAAAGTATATTCAAACGGGAAAGAGATAAGGGGAATATTGCGATGGAACAGACAAGAAAGTGTCCTTCTTGTGGCGGTACAATGATATTCAAACCCGGCTGGGACAGCCTTTTGTGCCAGTCCTGCGGTCATAAGGAAGTCATTCCCGAACTGGTATCGAAAATACCAGTTGAAGAATTGGATTTCCTGACAGCCCAGAATACTGCAAGTCATGACTGGGGAATGGAGGCAAAGATTGTTGTCTGTAAGCAGTGCGGTGCCCAGACTATCCAGAACAAGCTCCAGCTCTCAGGCCTTTGTCCTTTCTGCGGTTCCACTACAGTTGAACAGGCTGATCCTGAAAAAGACATTATGGCTCCTAACGGAGTAATTCCTTTCAAGATTACCGAAGAGCGCGCTCTATATATATTCAAGGATTGGATCAAGGACAGAACACTTGCTCCAGATTTCCTCGCGCAGAATGCGCAGCTTAATAAATTCTATGGAATCTATGTCCCTATGTTTACGTTCGATGTGCTGACAGAGAACCGTTACACGGGCCATTATAATGAGAACAACAGAACTCTTTTCAAGAGCGGAAAATTCCAGTATCAGGTCGACGATTTCCCGGTCGTTGCAAGTAAGCAGCTTTCTTCAGATAAACTTCTTTTATCTATTATAAAAGAATACTGGACAAGAGAAGCAAAGCCATATACACCCGAAGCACTGGCTGGATTCCCGTGCGAGCATTATTCAATTGGCCTTACCGATGCATGGAACAGCATTGGTGATGAGCTGAGATTCCACCTTCAACAGCAGGTAAACAAGCAAGGCGATTCGCGCTACATCATGGGCATTGAGATGGCAACAGATTATTTCAATCTCAAATATAAATATCTGATCGTACCTGTCTGGATCAATTCTTTTTTCTACGATAACAAATTATATACGATTGTTATCAACGGACAGACCGGAAAGATCAACGGTCAGTGGCCGAAGTCATTCGGTAAGTTTGTAGAGAAAGCCGCATTATTGTTCCTGGGCGGAGGCATTACCTGATCCTTTCTTATTAAATCAGGGTATCCTGAGAAAGTAATCCTGATCGATAATCATACTTGACGAGAAATAGGTAATATGTTACATTATTGGTAACATATTACCTATTTGGAGTCTGCGTATGAAGATCAATGAACTCGTCACTAATGACATAGTCGACTTTTCCGCCATACCGCCGCAGTATTTTCTGCTCGGTCTTTTAAGCGCGTTTGAGAACCGCTTCCAGGCAATGGCAGATAAGATGATAGGGGAGATCAGCTGGAAACAGTTCTTCGCTATCATCTGTATACAGATGTGCAAAGAAGCACCAACGATAAACGATCTCTCAGATGTGCTCGGAAGCTCACATCAGAACGTCAAACAGATCCTTTTAAAGCTTGAGGCAAAAGGTTTTATCGCATTCAAAACGGATGCAAAAGATAAACGCAAACAGCGCATTGTTCTTACAAAGAAATGCATGAACTTCTGTGCCAAAAACGATGACGTCGGAAAAGACGTTATGGAGAAGATGTTCGCTGGTATTCCCGAAAAAGATATCAATAAAACAATCCAGACGATAATGAAAATAGAAAGCAATATGAAAGAGGAATAATGATGAAGGGTATAGTCATTTACAAGTCGAAATACGGATCGACAAAGAAGTACGCTGAGTGGATCTCAGAACGTACCGGTTTTGATTGTGTGGAATCAGGTAAGATTAATGCTAAGCAATTAGCTGATTACGATACAGTAATCTTCGGCGGCGGTATATATGCATCAGGCATTGCGGGCATATCATTTTTAAAGAAGAATATCGTCGCGTTAAACGGAAAAAAAGTAATTGCATTTTGTTGCGGTGCATCACCTTATGATGAGACATTTCTGAACGAGATTCGCAATATGAATTTGAAGGATGAACTGGCATCCGTTCCGTTGTACTATTGCCGCGGAGCATGCAGTTTGGACGGAATGTCGTTCAAGGATAAAACACTTTGCAAGATGCTCAGAAAATCACTCGAGAAGAAAGATCCTAAAGACTATGCCGTATGGGAAACAGCACTCGTTGAAGCAGTCGACATAGGCAAAGATTGGACAGATATTAAATACATCGATCCGATAGTCGAAGCGTGCAATAAGTTATAATCTTTGCTCTGGCAAGATGAGGAGACAGAAGTGATAAATAGGATAATGAAAGATAGTGGAAACAAAGCATATGTTAAGGATTTAGAGCGCCTTGACCATTCGCTTGAGTCCAATCTTGTCACTGTAAAGAATGATGTCAATTATGCTGGTGATAATGATGCTGAACATACACTCGATGTTTATTATCTTGACAATGACAAGATGAAACCGGTTCTTGTTGATGTTCATGGCGGTGGATTCATTTCCCATGATAAGAAAATAGATAGCGTGTTTGCAAATGTTATGGCTCAAAAAGGTTTTGTTGTCTTCACAATTAATTACAGACTTGCATATCCTGAACATAATGTTTTCGATCAGATCGAAGACATAGATAAAGCAACACGCTGGATAGTTAATAACGCCTTAGCATTTAAAGCTGATACTTCAAAAATGTTCATAGCAGGACATTCATCAGGAGGGGTAAATGCTATTGCTGAAGTTCTGTTAAGTCTGAGTGAAAACATGAGAAGTGATTATGGATTTAATTCAAGGAATTATTTCTATAACGGTCTCATTCTTGATTGCGGTCTTATGCAATTCTATAAGAGCAGTGTTGCGTATAACGGCATGAGAAACATGGTATTTACCAAAGGGTATAAAGACGATAAGAGATATTGCCATCTTATGTTTGATAAAAATGATGAAATCATGAAGTTGCCTTCAACTGTGATCATCACAAACAAATCAGATGAGCTTAAAGCAATGTCTTACGATTTCAAAAAATTGCTTGAAAGAAATAATGTTAAGAATGTGCTTTTTGATACGGGGTCAGATGGTCATATGGGAGTGATATTTAATCCGCTGTCTAATGATTCTACATTAATCGATGATATTGTTTCTTTCTTTAATGATGGTATTCATATCGTTCCGTATAATGATTCATTTAAGCCGCAGGTTTTTGATTTTACCGATAAGTGTTTTGAAGAATTAGGTAAGAAATTCGAGCCAGATGGAAGACATGATTTCTATAACAACATTGGTGACAATTTTGTGGTTTTCTATTGCCTGTTTGATCAGGATAAGTTAATCGGAACAGTCGCACTAAAAAAGATTGATGAGAATACAGTTGAACTAAAAGCAATGTATCTTGACCGCAGTTACAGAGGCAAAGGTCTTGGCCGTCGTCTGATGGATAAAATTGTAGATGAAGCAAAGAGGTTAGGGTATAAGAGTATAGTTCTGGATTCTATGTCTCAGTACAAAGATGCATTGAGATTATATGAGAGGACCGGATTCAAAAACACTGAACGATACAACGATAATTTATTTGCTGATGTATTTATGAAGTTGGATCTGTAATTACAAACAGGGATGTCAGTTACGACATCCCTGTTTTTTCTCTATCCCTATTACCGCTATTAATTACTTTCTGTATTCCAGAATATCGCCGGGCTGACAATCCAGCGCATCGCATATTGCTTCCAAAGTTGAGAAGCGGATGGCGGAAATCTTTCCGTTTTTCATCTTGGATAAGTTAACGTTTGATACTCCGACTTTCTCGGATAATTCATTGAGCGACATTTTCCTGTCTGCCATGACTCTGTCTAATCTAAGTATAATCTGCCCCATATCTGTTCCTCCTTACAAAGTCTCGTCTGACTGTACCTGTAAGGTTACGCCGTAATCAAGTATAGCATTAACAGCCCATGTGAGGAGAATACAGAGAACTCCGGGTGCAGTTCCTGATGTGAGGAAGAGCACAACAGATGTAATGATGAGTACAAGAGTAACTCTCTTTTTTACAACGGTTGTAAATGGTGTCGATTCTTTCTCGATGATCGCAAACACTGATCTTATCAGGAAAATCAAGACTGTGAATATGGCCATTATTATGGTTGCACCAAGTATATAAGAACCATAAAGCATACACAGCGGATGATCGTCGATTGCCGCCTGGACAGCAGGAATATCCGAGTGAATCTCTCCGGGCATAGCTCCAAGGTTGATCTTGATTGCTGATGCTGAACCGATCTCGTCGGAAGTGGAGATGACTCCTGCAAATCTTCCGGTGCTGAACATCTCGTCAAATTCTTTACCCATGCTGAACACTTTGATCGAACCGATGATGCCGATAATCAGTGTGAACACTGAAGCGATACATATCACTGTTGATACGATCTTGCCGGCCCGGCAGCTCTTTTTGATCCTTGCAATTTTTACATTCTCTTCATTCATAAATCCATACTCCTTAAATGCTAATCTATCACCTTCGAAGATGGCTTCACTATACTCTGCTAATTAATCTTTGTCAACAAGAAATTAACGATAATCGTTAAAAATTATTCGGAGAACATTATGAATGGACGTGACGTATTTCTTCGTGGGATTTACAACGTGTTATTATTTATAGCAAATATAACTTTACCGGAGATCTACTCATGATCGATTATGAGACCATAGCAAGAAACAATCACCGTGGCGGAATGAACTGCTCAGCCGCAGTTTATGATGCGCTCGGACTTAATAATCCCAACATAACAGAACCGCCTTTCCCGAGATCCATTGAAGGCAAATGCGGAGCCGTACTTGCAGCAGAACAGACCATCAGGGAGATGGGCGGCACAGAAGCAGATGTGGAAGAATTCGAAAGACGTTTCAAAGAAAAATACAAGCACTTAAAGTGCGTCCAGCTCATGGGCTTCCTCAACGGCAAATGCAACGACTTCGTCGGCGAAGCTGCAGCAATTGTTGCCGATATGGGAATAATGAAGGATGGGGAGTAGCATACTTATGAAAAGGTTATGCTAACGGTGTGATAATAACTACAGAAAAATAAACATCTAATCGAGTGCGATATTTTTAACTCGCTTTCTTCAAAGAAAACGGAACAACATTTGATGGCGCATCCTGTTCGGCTAGCCAGAGTGTTAACTTCTGCTGCATATTCATCCAGCTTTCAGCAGAAGTTCCGGTTGCTATACTGATTCGTAATGCCATATCAGGACTTAACGAGGATTTCTCGTTGATAAATTCAGACAAAGCCTTTCTGCTTACACCAAGGATCTGTGCAGTCTTGGTTACAGAAAGGTTTAAAGGCTTCATTACATCTTCAAGAAATACAGTACCGGGATGTGTTGGTTTTCTGGTCATAGTTTTCATAAGATAATCCTCTCAATGATAATCTAGATAATCTACTAGATATGCATCTTCATCTTCAAAGTAAAATGTTAATCTCCAATTTCCGCTTACGGAAACAGACCACATATCTTTTTTATCACCCTTAAGCGGATGCAGATCATATCCCGGCAGATCCATATCTTTAGGTGATAAACTCGCATCTAATCTGTCGAGCATTCTACCCAAACGATTGGCATGTTCCGGTTTTATTCCCCTTTTTGAGCCTGTATAGAAGTAATCTTTAAGACCTTTGTTTTGAAATGATTTTATCATATTTTTATGTAACCTGCAACGTAACAGTTATCAACTAACTGCCTTTGATAATGTGATTTGTTTCTGATAAATAAGATGATTTATACGAACTGCTTACAAGAACTAAATTTATATAAGTATCAGAAGTTACAGATTTAAATACAATAGTAAATCCTATAAATTTGTAAGAAATTCTTATATATAAACGAAATCTGTCCCATAATCTGAATTTATCCTTTAGTTTCCAAATTATGGGATTGTGATTACTGCTTCTGCCAGGTATATGTTAAAGAGATATCCTTACCCCTTCCACGGTCTTTCTTTTCCGAGCCATCCATTTGCTTTCCAGTACTTGAAGTCGGTGTATTCGGGATTGTCTTTGCCAAGTCCTGTCTGCATCTGGCGTACTATGAAGAACTTGGCCTTTGCAAGTATTCCTGTGCGGGCGGGTTTGGTGTAATCAATCCTTGCCATTTTGGTGCTTAAGTTTGTGAGCTTTCTTGTGATCTTGTTTCTTTTCTTTTCGGGAATATTTTCCCACTTGATGTCGCTCATGAGCTTGAAGCCGCAGGTCTTGATGAAGGTGATGCCCCACCAGGAGAGTGAGTCCTTGATGTCTTTGGCTGTGCTGTTTTCGCCGGCGCCTAAGCATTGGGTGATAATGACCGCTCTTTTGCTGAACATCTCTTTTGCGGGGCGGTGAGGCATCCAGCGGTAGCCGAAGTGATCGAGCAGCGCTTTCATGGCGCCTGTTGTGTGCATCACGTAAGCCGGTGAAGTGAAGACAAGGAGGTCTGCTTCAAGAAGGGCTTTTTCGATTTTCTGAACTTTCTCTGCATCTTTACAGAGTTTCTGATCTTTGCCGAAGCATTGGATGCAGCCGATGCAAAAGCCGGGGCCGTCTTTGGGAAGATAGAATTCCGTGATCTCTGCCTTGCCTTTGAATGGTTCAAGGAATGTTTCTTTTGCCAAGTATGTGATGCCCTTTTTCTCGGTGCCGTTGATTACTGTGATCTTCATTTTTTTGTTCTCCCGTAATGTCTGTTGAATTGTATTATGTGTTCGTCTAATGTCTTGAGTGCTTCGGGTTCTCTTTCCGGATCCCTGTCGCACATCGTAAGAAGAAAGTAGATTGGTGCGTAGAAGTGGAGTGTCATTATCTTCACGTTGTCAGTGTGAAGCATTCCTGCTGCTGCGACCATTCCGAGAAGCATGCTCTGGTATGAGAGCGGATCATCGACATAAAGCTTAGTGTAGATTCCTGCAAGTTCCTTGCTGTTGAATTGCTCGATCGTGAGCATCTTCCGGAAGCGTTTGTTGTAGTCGTCATGAAGATAGAAGAGGAAGAATTCGCGTCCGAGTTTGAGAAGATTTTCTTCAGACATGTTCTGATATATTTTCGAATCCACGGCAGCATCGGTACCGCTGATCTGAAGTGCCTTGGCCTGTTCGGCGAATCTGGAATTCATCAGATCGATTATGGCGTCGAAAATCGCTCTTTTATTCTTATAGTGTTTATATAGTGACGGCGCCTTTATTCCGACCCGCTCAGCGATGTCACCGACAAAGACGTTCGCGTAACCTTTCTCGGAAAAGAGTGTAAGTGCTTCATCAAGAATTCTCTGCTTTGTGTCCATATTTACCTCTCGATCACCTCTCGAAAATATTGGCTAATTCAAATTAGCCAGATTATAGCTAATCCAAATTAGCCTGTCAACTTGTTTTGTTGTTTCTATAAACCTATTGACTTAGTGGGTTAACGGAATTAATATACGTACGATAAAAAGCGAAAGACGAGGGAAAGACATGATTTATGCTGACAACGCGGCAACCACTCCAATGAGTGAAGCTGCAATCAACACAATGACAACTCTTATCAGAGAAACTTACGGAAATCCTTCAAGCCTTTACGAGTTCGGCCAGAAGGCAAAGGAAGTATTGGAGCAGGCAAGAGAAGATACTGCTGCGCTTATTGGTGCTGATGCCAAGGAAATAATATTCACATCAGGCGGAAGTGAAGCTGACAACCAGGCGATCATATCAGCTGCAAAGGCAGGCGCACTCAAGGGCAAGAAGCACATCATCTCAAGCAAGTTCGAACACCATGCTGTTCTTCACACACTGAAAAAACTGGAGAATGAAGGATTCGAAGTTACACTTCTTGACGTTCACGAGAACGGCATCATCGATCCTTCTGAAGTAGAAGCTGCTATCCGCGAAGATACCTGCCTGGTAACGATCATGTACGCTAATAACGAGATCGGTACGATTCAGGACATTAAAGGTATAGGTGCTGTATGCAGAGCAAAGGGAGTTATCTTCCACACAGATGCAGTTCAGGCAATAGGACACCTCAAGATCAATGTAGTTGAAGAGAATATCGACATGCTCTCAGCATCCGCACACAAGTTTCACGGACCTAAGGGAGTAGGATTCCTTTACGCAAGAAAAGGCATAAGGCTTACAAATCTTATCGAAGGCGGCGCTCAGGAGAAGGGCAAGAGAGCAGGTACGGAGAATGTTCCGGGAATCGCTGCGATGGTTACCGCACTTAAGGAAGAAGTTGCAAATATCGATAAGAACACAGCGCACATCCTTCCCATCAGAAACAGGATAATCGAAGGACTTAAGGAGATCCCTCATTCAGCATTAAATGGCGATGAGGAAAGAAGACTTCCGAGCAACATTAACTTCTGCTTCGAAGGAATCGAAGGCGAATCACTGTTGCTCTTACTCGACGATAAGGGTATCGCAGCATCTTCGGGAAGCGCATGCACATCAGGATCACTGGATCCTTCACACGTTCTTCTTGCGATCGGCAGAGTACACGATGTTGCACACGGTTCATTGAGACTCAGTCTCGGCGAAGATGTTACTGAGGAAGAAGCCGATTACATCATTAAGGCGGTTAAGGAAGTTGTTGAATACCTGAGAGGTTTTTCGCCGGTATGGAGAGACCTCGTAGCAGGAAAGACACAGTCCATTTTATAAGGGGGCATCAAAATGGCTTTATATAGTGAGAAAGTAATGGATCATTTCAGAAATCCGAGAAACGTAGGCGTTCTTGAAGACGCAAACGGTGTAGGTACAGTAGGTAACGCTAAGTGCGGAGACATCATGAAGATGTATCTCAAGATCGAAGACGACATCGTCAAGGACGTTAAGTTCGAGACATTCGGTTGCGGCAGTGCTATCGCATCAAGCTCAATGGCTACAGAGCTTATCAAGGGCAAGCCTGTTGAAGAAGCAAGGCAGCTTACAAACAAAGCTGTAGCAGAAGCACTTGACGGACTTCCGGATTACAAGATGCACTGCTCAGTCCTTGCGCAGGAAGCTATTGAAGCTGCTCTGAAGGACTACGAATCAAGACAGGAAGAGTAAAGAATATTTCTAATTAGAGAATAACCTATTGACATAGTAGGTTAATGTGGCATAATAAGTCCATGCCATAGAAAACTTAGGAGGCGTAATAATGATTAGGATCATGTGTTGTCGAATGCATTATACAAGGGCTGAATCGGCCATGGCGTTTGACTGCACGGATATGCGCCTTGCCGATGTACGATGTTGACTTCAATATAAAACATCAAACTCCACAGCCCGGGAAATCGCTCATCCCGGGCTTTTTTATGCAAATTACGAAAAGAGGTAAATAAACATGACTTATAAAAGAAATTCTTTACTTATTCACGGTGGTATCGACGGAGATGAGACAACAGGAGCAGTAAATGTTCCCGTTTACCAGACATCAACATATAAGCAGGACGGTCTTGGCAAGAACAGAGGCTGGGAATATTCCAGAACCGGCAACCCGACAAGAGCAGCACTCGAGAAGCTGATCGCAGATCTTGAAGAAGGACAGTACGGTCTCGCATTTGCATCAGGTTTAGCAGCGATCAATACAGTGCTTTCTCTCTTCAAATCGGGCGACAAGCTCATCGTATCAGATAACATCTACGGCGGAACATTCCGTATTCTCGATAACGTTTTCAAGAACTTCAATATCACATATAAGATCGTTGATACATCTGATCTTGAAGCGGTCGAAAATGCTATCGACGACGATGTAAAAGCAATCTACATCGAGACGCCTGCAAATCCTCTTCTTACCATCACTGACATCGAAGCGGTATCAAAGATCGGAAAGAAAAATAACAAGCTCGTTATCGTAGATAACACATTCCTCACACCTTATCTGCAGAGACCTTTGACTCTTGGTGCTGACATCGTTATTCACAGCGGTACAAAATATCTCGGCGGACACTCAGATACGATCTCCGGATTTGTAGTAGTAAATGACAAGCAGCTTGCCGACAGACTTTACTATCTTCAGAATGCGATCGGCGGCGTACTCGCTCCCTGGGACAGCTTCCTTATCATCAGAGGAATCAAGACTTTGGGTGTGCGTATGGACAGACATGTTGCAAACGCAGGCAAGATCGCTAAGTGGCTTTCTGAGAGCGGCTATGTATCCAAGGTATACTATCCCGGACTTGAATCAGATCCCGGCTATGAGATCCAAAAGAAGCAGGCTGACGGAGCAGGCGCGATGATCTCATTTGTTCTTAACGACAAGTACGATTACAAGAAATTTTTCGAGCAGCTTCAGCTTATAACGCTCGCAGAGAGCTTGGGCGGTGTTGAATCACTCGTATGCCATCCTGCAACAATGACTCACGCAGCGATCCCTGCTGACATCAGAAAAGAAGTCGGCATCGTTGATGAGCTCATCAGACTTTCAGTAGGCATTGAGGACGTTGACGATCTTATCGAAGATCTGAAACAGGCGATCGAGAATTCAGTTAAAGCTTGAGGTGAAATATGAATAACGTATATGACAATATCAGAGAAATGATCGGCAATACTCCGATCATCAAGATCAATCATATGGGCGTCAAGCCCGGTGTAAATATCTATGCAAAACTCGAATTGATGAATCCCGCAGGAAGCGTTAAAGACCGTGTAGGCGTTTACATGATCGATGATGCAAAGAAGAGAGGTCTTCTCAAAGAAGGCGGAACGATCATTGATGCTACCGCAGGAAACACAGGCATCGGAATCGCGGTTGCCGCGCTTAACCAGGGATACAGGGTAATCTTCACGGTGCCTGAGAAATTCTCTGTTGAGAAGCAGATCGTAATGAAGGCTTTGGGCGCAGAGATAGTCCACACATCAAGAGAAGGCGGAATGCTCGGCGCAGAAGAAAAAGCAGAAGAGATGCTTAAGACGATTCCGGATTCCATTTCATTAAGACAGTTCAGAAACCCCGCAAATCCCTTGGCTCACTACGAGACAACAGGTCCTGAGATCTATTCCCAGCTTGACGGCAAGATCGATTATTTCGTAGCAGGAGCAGGAAGCGGCGGAACATTCTCGGGTGTGGTTAAGTATCTTAAAGAGCAGAACCCCGGTGTCGTAGGTGTTCTTGCAGACCCTTACGGATCAACGATCGGCGGCGGTGAACATTTCGATTACAACATCGAAGGAATAGGCAACGATTTCATTGCTGACACTATGGATATCACATTGGTGGATAAGGTCATAAAGATCAACGATGATGAGGCATTTGCAGCTTCAAGAAATCTCGCAAAGCATGAAGGCATCCTTGCAGGATCTTCATCCGGAGCGGCACTTGCTGCAGCACTCAAGCTTGCGGAAGAAATCGATGAAGGAAACATAGTAACTGTTTTCCCTGACAGAGGAGACAGATATTTAAGCAAAGGATTATATGACTGATGGAAACGGTATTTGAATTAAAAAACGTATCCAAGATATATAAGAACGACGGTAAAGAGTTCACGGCGTTAAAAGACGTAAGCCTTACGATCAACGAAGGCGAGATCTTCGGCATCATTGGAATGAGCGGCGCGGGCAAATCAACACTTGTACGTACACTTAACAGACTTGAGGAAGTATCTTCAGGTTCGGTCGAGTTCTATGGAAAAGATCTTGCAACTCTTAAGCCGAAGGAACTTCGCTCTGTGCGCCACAGCATCTCAATGATCTTCCAGGGATTTAACCTCGTTAACCAGCGCACCGTTATCCAGAACGTTGAACAGTCCATGAAGATAATCGGCCTTCCTCGTGCCGTCCGCCGCGAAAAGGCAAAGCAGATGCTGGAAGTCGTAGGTCTTCTTGAGAAGGCAAATGAATATCCCGCACGTCTTTCGGGCGGCCAGAAGCAGAGAGTTGCAATAGCAAGAGCGCTTGCCGTAGACCCGAAGGTGCTTTTGTGCGATGAGGCAACAAGCGCTTTAGACCCGAAGATCACGGGAGAGATACTGGATCTTTTGAAGAAGATCAACGAAGAAAGAAAACTTACGATAGTTATCATCACTCATGAGATGAGCGTAGTCGAAAAGATCTGCGACCGTGTCGCGATCATTGACAACGGTAATCTTGCTGAGGTTGGTGATGTAAAAGAGGTATTCTCGAATCCCCAGTCGAAGGCAGCAAAAAAACTGGTCTTCCCGAGCAATCCCTTTGATCCGTCTGACGAGAGCGGACAGATCGTAAGGATCGTTTTCGACGGTACGCAGTCGAACGTCCCATTCATTGCAAATCTCGTCGAAGAAACAGGTCTTAAAGTAAATATCTTAAGTGCAAATACAAGAAGTGTCGGCGGTATCGGCTACGGTCAGATGATCATCGAGCTTCCTGAGTTGGCAGAAGACCGCCAGACGGTCATCGACTTCTTCAAAAGAGGCGGACTGTCTGTATCGGAGGTGAACAGAAATGAGTGATTATATTAGAGATGCGATCATAACGGGTGTCTGGGAGACGTTTGTAATGACGTTCTTCGCTTCGCTTTTTTCATATGCGGTCGGAATGCCTTTGGGCGTCCTGCTCTATGCGACATCAAAAGGACGCCTGCTCGAGAACAGACCCGTCAACTTCATTATCGGAGCCATCGTAAACATCACGCGGTCATTACCGTTCCTGATCCTCCTCGTACTCCTCATCCCGTTTACGAGATTCATCGTAGGCCAGTCCATCGGTACCACGGCTGCGATCGTACCTCTCACGATAGGCGCTATCCCGATCGTTGCGAGAATGGTCGAGTCCTCACTTAATGAGGTGCAGCCCGGCATTATCGAAGCAGCTACTTCAATGGGCGCATCGCCTTTATATACGATAATCCACTTTATTATTCCTGAAGCAACACCTTCACTTCTTCAGGGCGGTGCGATCAACGTGGCAACCGTATTGGGATACTCTGCGATGGCAGGTGTAATCGGAGGCGGCGGACTTGGTGCGATCGCCCTGCAGTACGGCTACTACCGCTACCAGAAAGATGTTCTCTTTACGACCGTTGCCTTGCTAATAATCATGGTAATGCTTATTCAGGAGATCGGTATCTTCATGTCCAAGAAGAACAGGAAGACATAAAAGGAACCGTAAACATAAGACAGTAATATAATTCATTTTTGCACCTCCAAAATGCTATAATTTTTCTATCTGAACGATAGTCTGATTATTGCCGGGAGGTGCTAAATGGATAAATCAAAAGTGTATTTTACTGATTTTCGTACGGGTCTGGGCACGCCACTTACTGCCAAGCTTCAAAAGCTCATAAAGCTTGCGGGAATCCAGTCTATCGATATGGACAACAAGTTTGTTGCCATTAAAATGCATTTCGGCGAACTCGGAAATCTCGCTTATTTAAGGCCCAATTATGCCAAGGCTGTTGCCGATGTTGTTAAAGAATTGGGAGGTATGCCTTTCCTTACCGACTGCAACACGCTTTATCCCGGAAGCCGTAAGCATGCGCTCGAGCACATGGACTGCGCAAACATCAACGGTTTTAACACGGTTACTACCGGATGCCAGATAATCATCGCTGACGGACTTAGAGGAACTGACGACATAATCGTTCCCGTTCCCAATGGTGAGTACTGCAAGGAAGCTTACATCGGCCGTGCCGTAATGGATGCCGATATCTTTATCTCACTTACGCATTTCAAAGGACATGAGCAGGCCGGCTTCGGCGGCTGTATAAAGAATATCGGCATGGGTTGCGGAAGCCGTGCGGGTAAGATGCAGCAGCACCAGAGCGGTCATCCGCATGTCATTACGGAGCGCTGCAGAGGATGCAGGAGATGCTCCAAGGAATGCGGTTCCGATGCGTTCATCTATGAGAATGGCAAAGCGAGGATAGATCCCGCTAAGTGCAAAGGCTGCGGCCGCTGCATCGGAGCCTGCGCTTTCGATGCGATCGAAAACGACAACTGGGATGCAGCATCGATGCTCGGAAGAAAGACGGCAGAATATACTGCTGCGGTTATCAGCGGCAGACCCAGTTTCCATATCAGCCTCATAACTGACGTATCGCCGAACTGTGACTGTCACGGCGAGAACGATGCGCCCATCCTTCCTGACATCGGAATGCTCGCATCTTTTGATCCTGTCGCTCTTGACCAGGCATGCGTTGATCTTTGCCAGAAGGCTGAGCCTGTAAGCAACAGCCAGCTCGGTGACAATATGAGAAGCGCACACTTCCACGACCACGGAGATGTATGGCATAACAGCAATCCTAATGTCTCATGGGCAGAAACACTTGAGCATGGAGAGAAGATCGGAATAGGAACTCGTGATTACGAGCTCGTGATCATGAAGTAATGAGAAAACCGTCAATATTCAAAATCCTGATATTTATCGTTGCAACGGCCATGTTACTGGCTTCGTGCACGTCAAAGCCTGTTAATTCCAAGCCGAACAGGACAGCAGTCGAGAACGAGAGGCAGCCGATCAAAGAAAGACTGATCAAGATCGAAGATGAATATCCGCGATTTGAATATTCAATATCCATGCCAATAGTCGAGAAGGCTGAAGGCCGTTCCAGGGATGTGGTTTTTTACCGCGATGGCGGAGCGATCTATGGCAGGCTTACCGTGCCCAAAGGTCAGGGTCCGTTTAAGACGATAATAATCGTGAACGGCCTTTATGCTCCGCTCGGAAGATATTCTGATAAAGCCGAACATTATGCCGAGCACGGATATGCTGTAATCGAATTTCTTTGCCAGAACGGTACTCCTCCGGAAAGCGGTGATGATCCCGAGTGGCTCGGAAATTTTATCGTCGATCAGATCCTGGATCTTTATGCGGTAATCGATTCATGCTCTTATTTCTCGGAAGTGGATACTTCCAACATATTCCTTTACGGACACAGCATGGGCGGCATGGTCGCATCTTATGCCGGAACGTTCAGACAGGATGACATCAAAGGCATGATACTTGTCGATCCGAGTTTTTATGCTCCCGACATCATGTGGTTCGAGAATGACATAGAACTGATCACTACTGATATCTATCCTCTCTTTAAGACCTGCAAGATTCCAGTGGTCATTTTTACGGGAACTGAAGGAAGCTTTGGAGAAGATCCCGAATTCTTCAAGCCCGCATTGGCGGCTTTCCCGAATGTGGAGTTCATCGTTATCGAAGGGGCCACACATACGATGGACGGAGTGGAAGGTGAACATCTTGTCGATCTCTCTGTTGAATTAATCGCTTCCTGGGGATAAACTCTTTCAAAACCCCGGAGGAGACTTCTGAAGATCATTCTGATTACAGGCGCATCACATACAGGATATGATCGTTGAAGGATGCTATGTGCCGGCCACCTGGCAAAAAGACTTTGACGAACAGTACCTTTTTTCGATAAGATTAATATGTCTGGCATTTACAGAAGAATACATTGAGAAGAATTTTGACAACATAATATCCAACGCATCCGTTATTGAGAAAAGACTGTGTGACGATTTAACAAAAGATGTTCTTATAAGGGACAACAGGCAATTTCTTGAAGGTTTCGGTCAGCAGGTGACACTGATTGAAGACAGTTACGAACAGACAGTAGATTCGCTTTTGCAAGATTGACGGGGAAAAGAATATGGAAAGAATAGACGAAGTATATGAGTTCTATAATGGCGGTGCGGAGATAGGACGTCTTGAACGAGGACTTGGCGTTGTTGAATTCTGGAGAAGCAAAGAGATCATCAGCAGATACCTTAACGGTAAGCTGAAGATCTACGATGTCGGCGGCGGCATCGGAATGTATGCTGACTGGCTCGCATCTAAGGGCCATAAAGTAACCTTGATCGAACTCGCTCCCACGGCTGTTGAATACGCAAAGGAACACATGACGACACCTTATGAAGCTGAGGCCGGTGATGCGCGCAAACTCGATAAACCCGATAACAGCGCAGACATGGTTCTTCTCATGGGTCCTTTGTATCACCTGATGAGTAAAGAAGACAGACTGCTTGCATTGTCGGAGGCGCACCGTGTTCTTAAACCGGGCGGCATTCTTATCGCGGCAGGCATCTCGAAGTTTAGCAGCGCAACTTGGGCACTGACGGTTTACGGTACTGCAAATGAGTTCCTCGATGATGACATCTACATGGACATGATAATCCGTGAGATGAAAAAAGGTGAGCACATAAGACCGAGGGAATATCCGTTCTTTATCTCGAATGCATATTTCCATACGATCGACAGATTGAGAAACGAAGTTTCCGAAGCTAAGTTTAAGATCATCGAGAGTGCAGCTGTTGAAGGATGCGCATGGATCACTCCTGATATCGTTGATAAGTGGAGTGACGATAGAAAACGCGAACGGCTCTTGCGCATAATCAGGACAACTGAACATGAAGAAACTCTGATGGGTATAAGCCCTCACTTCTTAGTCACTGCATTAAAATAACTGAAGGTGTTTTGTATAATTAGGTAAGCATATTCTTCAAAAGAGGTTTTATTCATGAAGATCACTACCGGAGATACAATGCACGTTTACGGCGCTATCGGCGCCGGGGTTGATTATGCCGTTCGTTTCAAGGTCAGACTTAAAGATAAGATCGATCCTGATGCATTGAAATCTTCAGTCGCTTCAGCGTCTTTAAGATTCCCGTATTTCATGGGACGTCTGGTCTCTACGGTCGAGTCTTTTGAATATGCAGATAACGATCTTCCTATAGCTGTCATAAACAGCGATGCAAAAGTCATTCTTAATTCTGCCATGACCAATTATCACGTGTGGGCGGTATCTTTTCTGGATGACTTCATTTATCTCGATTTCTTCCACGGAATAACTGACGGCACGGGCATGTACAGAGTGCTCGCAACGATCCTTTATCATTACTGCAAAAACGTTTATGGAATAGATCCGATTCCTGAACTGGAAGCATCTGATATTGAAGCAGAGATGGCAGATCCGCAGGATACCATCGAAGAAGTTCCCGCACCGGAAGCGTCTTACACTCCCGCATTTACTTTGGAGACAGACGGCGGACTTGCGAAGTCATCACCCGTCATTTGGGACGTTAAGATCCCTGAAGACGTATTCATTAAATTCGTGCGCGAAAACGATTCCACTCCGGGTACGATGGTCGAACTCCTGATGGGCAAAGCTATCGATTCGCTCTATCCTGACAGGTCAAAACCCATCATCAGTTCTTATGTCATAAACGCCAGACCGATGGTCGGCGCTGAAGCTACTAATCATAACTGCCTCGGCATGTCCATCTTCGATTATTCTCCGATAGTAAGCTCCATGCCTCTTTCTACTCAGGGTACGGTTTACCGCGGCAAGACGTTCGTGCAGAGCAGGGAAGAACAGGTCGCAGCAGGTCTTGCGGTCAATGCTTCAACGGTTAAAGGTATAATGAATTCGACTCCTTCCCTCAAAGCTCGTAAAGATATCTTTACGGCGATGTTTAACGGCGGCGAAGGATTCATAAGTTATCTGGTAAGCTATCCCGGCAAATGGAAATATCCGACGATCGGACAATACATGAAAGAGTTCTGGACACACCCTCCGTGCACTTTCAGTCTTATGGTCATCTTAGGCGCTGCCGGCGGCAATATATCGCTCTCGATCCAGCAGAGATTTACCGGGTCTTCTGTTGTTAATGCGTTCCTATCACTTCTTGAAGAAAACGGCATCGCGTATGAAGTTATATCTTCCGGCGCAAGTGATGTTGCCGGATTTGAAGCACCCTGATTTTTCGGATCCTTATGTTATAATCCTCTAATACCGGAAGCGAAGTTACTTCTATTTGAGGATAAAGGAATTTATTATGAACATTAATGACATGACAGTTCCCTGTTGTGAAGGCTTTATCAACATCAGGGTGGGGGCGATCATTCTGAAAAACGGAAGATTCCTGATGGTAGGAAATACCGGCGTTGATTATCTTTATTCCGTAGGAGGAAGGATACATTTCGGTGAGACCGCCGAAGAAGCAGTTATCCGTGAAGTTTTCGAAGAGACCGGCATAAAGATGGAAGTAGACAGGCTCGGGTTTATCCACGAGAATTATTTCTACGGAGATACCCAAAGAAACATGGGCAAACTTGTTTACGAAGTGTCGTATTTCTTCTACATGAAAGTTCCTGAAGATTTTGAGCCCGTGTCAAGTGACTTTAATGAAGACGGATGCAAAGAACATCTCGTTTGGGCAAGCGTTGACGACAAGATAACAATGTATCCGGAGTTTTTCAGAACCGAGTTATCAAGCCCTTCTGAAACGGTAAAACATTTCGTGACTGATGAGAGAAAAAAGGGAGAATAAGCATGGAAAGACTTGAGCTCTTTGTAAAGCAGGTTGCACCCGGTATTTATCTCATGGACGAAGGCCATCAGGCTACAGGCTATTTTGTCGTAGGTGAAGATAAGGTTTGCGTCATCGATACGATGAATGGTTTTAATGATCTTAAAAAAGCCGTAAGGGAAGTTACTGACAAGCCTATTGTTGTGGTAAATACACACGGTCATCCGGATCACATTTTCGGCAATGTATATTTTGATGAAGCACTCATTGATTCCAAAGATCTTGAACTTGCAGAGTCGTTTATCGATGAACCTGAATTTAAAGAGGCATGCGATAAATACGGCTTTAAGATGCCACCGTTTAAGACGGTTAAAGAAGGTGACGTTATTGATATCGGCGGAAGAACGTTGGAAGTTTTTGCGCTTCCCGGACACACTCCCGGAAGCATCATTCTGCTCCTTCGGGAAGACAGGATACTGTTCACGGGCGATGCCATAAATCACCATCTCTGGATGCAGCTTGACGGATGCTCATCTCTTAATGAATACGTGAAAGCATTGGACAATATAATGTTCCTTGAAGACAGGGCTGACCTGATCCTTCACGGTCATGCGCGTGACTTCGATGACATCTCTCTTATGAGATGCATGCGAGACGGAATCAAGGAAATATGTGAAGGCAAGACATCTGAAGATAAGCCATATGAATGGTTCGGCGGTGTCGGCAAACAGCATTCATTTAGTCTTTTGGAAGGTAAGACATACAGCCAGCCTGACAGTGTTGTGTGCTATGTTCCTTCGAATATATAATTTGAAATTGCGAGGTTACAAGAATGATTTTATCTGACAGAACAATACTTAAGATGCTCGAAGAAAAAACACTTACTATCGAGCCTGTTACAAAAGAACAGATCCAGCCTGCAAGTGTCGACATCAGATTAGGCCGCACTTTCAGTGTCGTTGACGATACACCTTCAAGCGTTATCACTCTCGAAAATGAGATCAAATATAAGACCATCACGACTGATACTTATCTCATCATGCCGGGTCAGTTTGTTCTTGCTACCACGATGGAATATTTCGAGCTTCCCGATAACCTCACTGCGTTTGTGGAAGGCAGAAGTTCGCTCGGCAGAATGGGCCTTTTCATCCAGAATGCCGGATGGGTAGATCCCGGATTTAAGGGCGAGATCACACTTGAACTTTATAACGCAAACAGATGCGCAATCGAACTTAAGGCGGGAAGAAGAGTAGGCCAGCTTGTTTTTGCTGAGATGGATGATCATGCTCTTAATCCTTATGACGGAAAGTACCAGGGCCAGAAGGGCGCCACGGGCTCCCGCGTCTTTAAAGATATCGAAAACCCATTGACATAATAGGAAAGTGATGTTAACTTTATCCCAATCATATTAATGGAGGAGAAAAATGAAACACGTTCATGCCACTATGATCTGCATGTGCTGTACTAAATTCACCCTCCCGCATATGACCGGAGTGATCTGAATAACGCATGGATCAAGGATCACGAATCAATTAAGGTTACTGTACGGGAGTTCTGAAGAACTCCCGTTTTGTTTTGATTAAATAAAGTTAAAGGAGAATAAAAACATGAGCAGTAAAGACAATCATAAGAACAATTTGAAGAAGATAGCATACGCAGGTGTGCTTGCAGCACTGGTATTTGTAGGTACTGAACTTCACATTCCGACAGCGATCGGGCACATCAATTTAGGTGACTTCATAATACTGGTAAGTTCATATATCTTAGGACCATTCGCATTTGTCCCGGCAGCAATCGGCTCAACACTTGCTGACCTTCTCGCAGGCTATCCGCAGTACGCAGTCGCAACATTCCTGATCAAGGGTATCATGGGCCTCGTCGCAGGACTTTTGCTTAAGAGAAACAGGGAAGGCAAGACATCATTTATCAGAAAGTTCTCTGCCTCTTTAGTCGCAGAGCTCATCATGATCGCCGGATACTTTGCATTCGAGTCACTCCCGTTCATGTATGGTGTTGAAGCAGCGCTTGGTTCAGTCATCCCGAACGGCATCCAGGCAAGTGCAGCCATCGTTGGAGCAGTGCCTCTCATGTACGTCAAGTTTTTCGACAAGTACCAGCTCTCGAAAAGCAGCGAAGTTCACAAGCGCAACGAGAAGACCGCGGTATCGTGAATATTTGTTATTTCGAGCTTGCGTTCACATTCTCGAAAAGCGGAAGTTCAGTCAAAAGTTCAGTCTATAGACGGATGTTTTGACTGAACTTTTCGAAAATACCGGCAAACTTCAGTTAAAAGTTCAGTCTGTAGACGGAAGTCTAGACTGAACTTTTTCTTTTGCAAAATCAGGAAAAAGTCCGGCTATACCCGTACTTTTAGCCGTACTTTTCGAGAGGATTCGAAAAAAATCACGGTATTTGTCAGGCTGCACCTGTACTTTTACTTGATTTTTTTAGAGGGCGTAACGGTATTCGCAGAAGCATTTCACGAGATAACGAAAAATATTTTCAATAAACCTATTGACACAGTAGGTTTGTAGTAGTAAAGTATCGCCATCACATCGAAAGGAGGAGTGAGAAATGTATAGAACAGATAACAGAACAACGATCATGATGTGTTGTCGAATGTTCAGCTCCCGGGTGCGCAATATGGCACAGGGCGCAGGATACAATTCCTCACGCCTTGAGAACGATCGATGTTAAAGCAGTAACTTGCATTTGAAGATATGCCATGCGCCCGGGAGATAAATCTGACCCGGGCATTTTTATGCCAAAACAAAATCAATCTTAAAGCGAAAGAAAAAACACAAACTAAGGAGAACACTCAAAATGAAGAACATATTTAAGAAGGCAATCGCAGCAGGACTTTTACTCGCACTTACAGGATCATTCGCAGCTTGCGCTAAGACAAATGCAGCAACAGTAGCAAGCTCGGATGCAGGCACAGCAGCACAGGCTGAAGCAGTCGTTCTTACGGTAGGCGCAAACATCACACCTCACGCAGAGATCTTGGAAGTTGCAAAGCCGATCCTTGCAGAGCAGGGAATCACACTCGAGATCGTAAGACTTGAAGATTCCGTTACACCTAACACAGGCGTTATCGAAGGCTCACTTGACGCAAACTATTTCCAGCACGTTCCTTACCTCGAACAGTTCAATAAAGAAAACGGTTCAGATCTTGTTTCAGTTGGCGCAGTCCACTATGAACCCTTCGGCATCTATGCAGGCAGAGTAAAAGATCTTAAGGACCTTCAGGATGGCGCAGTGATCGCAGTTCCCAACAACGTAACAAACGAAGCAAGAGCACTTCTCCTCCTCGCGCAGGAGGGCATCATCAAGCTCAAGGACGATGCAGGAATCAATGCAACAGTAGAAGACATCGTAGAGAATCCTCTTAACATCCAGTTCAAGGAACTCGCACCTGAGCAGCTCGTTGCAGCACTCCCTGACGTAGACGTAGCAGTCATCAACGGTAACTACGCAATCGAGGGCGGTCTCCACGTAAGTGAGGCACTCGCAGTAGAGGCTAACGATGGTCTTGCAGCACAAACATACGGCAACATCATCGCAACATCACCTGCAAAGGCAAATGATCCGGCAGTTAAGGCTCTTGTTGAAGTTCTTCAGGGACCTGAAGTTGCAAAGTTCATCGAAGATACATATGACGGTGCAGTAGTACCTCTCTTCGGTTAATCAGATTTACAGGAGATAAGCACGATGATCGGATTTGAGTATTACAACCCAGCGAAAATAGTTTTCGGCGAGGACAGCGAAAAGAAATTGAAGTCTCTTATATCGCAACATAAAGTCAGTTCACTCCTATTGGTATACAGCGGAGACTTCATTAAAACACTGGGTATTTACGACGTCATCACTGACGCAGTAAAAGAACTCGGAATCAAGTTCTCGGAGAGCGGTGAAGTAGTACCAAATCCGTCCATCGAGCTTGTCAGAAAGCTTGTCGCAAAGGGCAAGGAAGATAAAGTTGACTTCGTTCTCGCAGTCGGCGGTGGCAGCTCCATCGACACTGCAAAGGCGATAGCTCTCGGTATACCGTACGATGGCGATGTCTGGGATTTCTTCGACAAGGGTGTTACTCCCGAGCAGGTCCTTGGTATCGGAGTAATTGCAACAACGGCATCGAGCGGTTCCGAGACGTCCAACTGCGCGATCCTCTCATACGGTGAGTGGAAGAAAGGTTTTGAAGATGACCGCATCATCCCCAAGTTCGCGATCATGAACCCGAAGTACACAGTAAACCTTCCTTCATATCAGACTTTCGTCGGAATCGCAGACGTGTTGTCACACCTTCTCGAAAGATATTTCTCTGATGAGAAGAATTCCGATACGACAGACTACCTTATCGAAGGTGCCGTAAGAGCATTGCTCGTAAATGCAGACAGACTTATCGAAGACCCTACGAACATCAACGCAAGAGCAGAGATACAGTGGCTCGCATCAGTAGCACACAATAATTTCCTTGATGCCGGAAGATCGGCAGACTGGGGATCACACCGTATCGAGCACGAACTCTCTGCACAATACAACATCACACACGGAGAAGGAATGGCGATCGTCTTCACGGCTTGGACTAAGTACATTGCTGACATCAAGCCCTGGAGACTTGCACTCCTCGCAAGCAGAGTCTACGGAAAAGATCCGTACGACTATTCAGAGAAAGAACGCGCGCTTCTTTTATCAGACGAACTCGAGAAGTTCTTCAAGAAACTTGGGATCAAGACTCATCTTTCCGAACTCGGAATCGATGACAAGGATTTCGAAGTAATGGCACAGCGCGCAACCAAGGGCGGCAATGTCGGACACTATGTTCCGCTCGATTCACAGAAGATAGTAGAGATCTTAAAGATCGCACTATAAAAACACCGAGAGAAAAAACGCAAAAAGGAGAAACACAAAATGGCCAGAATCAAATTGGTAGAACAGAATGAAGCAACAGGTGCAGAGAAGGAGCGCTATGACGAGCTCGCAGGAAGAAACGCAGTTACCAACATGAAGAAGGGACTTCTTAACGATGCAGCAACATACGATGCATACATGGCTTGGTACACATCATGGAAGAGACTCGTTGAAGTAATCGGCGAAAAGGATGCGATCCTCTTTGCTCACAAGATCTCTACAACAAATTCATGCCAGCTCTGCTCACTCTTCTTCATCAGTGACGTTAAGGGCTTGGGTCTCGATCCGGCTAACCTCGTTTACGATGAGAAGGAGACAGTCCTTGCCGAACTCGCTGAGCAGTATGTAAAGAACCCGACAGCAGTATCTGATGAACTTTTCGATAAACTCAGAAAGTTCTTCAACGATCAGGAACTCGTTGTCATCGTTGGCTTCGCAGGTCAGATGATCGCAACAAACAACTTCAACGCAGTATTCAAGATCGACGTTGATAAGCGTCTCCTCCCGTTGCTCGACGAGTTCAAGCCCGCAACATGGAGAGAGAACATCAAGTAATAAATTCCGACAATTCATTATCGAAAAATCTGACGAAAACTTAAAATGTTTTTAGAAGATTCAGAGAACTATATATTTAGGCGGAATGGCTTATTTTGAGCGATTCCGCCTTATATTTTTGTTTTCGAGCCGTTATAATATCCTTGCTTGGTTTTTCGTGGGGGTATGTATGTTTAAGCGACTGTTTTTGATTATATGTTTACTGTCTTTGTGCGTGGCTTTGTCTTCATGTGCAACAGCCGGAATGTCTGCTGATGCCAAGACTGTAATTGATGAATTTTCTTTGGAAGATGCAACGACAGAATCAGAATCTGTTTCTGAAGATGTTGCAGAAGTATCTTCTTCTGTAACGGGCAGAGAATATGCTGCCAATTCAGATACACTGGTAGTTGTATTCTCATGTACGGGAAATACAAAAGCAGTAGCGGAACATATCGTCTCCATGACCGGAGCAGATTTCTATGAGATACTTCCTTTTGAGCCTTATTCGGAAGCAGACTGTGACTGGACTGATGCAAACAGCAGAAGTTCCATCGAACAGAACGATCCTGATTTCAGGCCGCAGATAAGCGGGGATCCGATCTCTCTTGAAGGATACAGCATTATATTTATCGGTTACCCGATCTGGTTTTCGCAGGCTCCGAGGATCATGGATACATTTGTTGAGTCTTATGATTTTGGTGATGCGGTAGTCATTCCTTTCTGTACATCAGGCAGCAGCGGAATCGGTCAGAGTGCAGAGATCCTTGCTGAACATGCAGGCAGCGGCAGATGGCTTGAAGGTCAGAGATTTGCAGGCGATGCGACAGAAGACGAGATCAGGGAATGGCTTAAGGGGATTACTTTTTGATCATGAATAATCCGTGGAAAGAAATCGATCTTGCAGATTATGAGAATCACATGAAGCTGGATAACGTCATGCAGCTTCAGACGATGAATTCCATGATGAAAAAACAGTTCGGAGACTATCCGGTCTCAACCGCAATGGTGCTTGGCATAGCAGGCGGAAACGGCCTGGAACACGTAAGCCCGGATAAATACGAGACCGTCTTCGGCGTAGACATAAATGAAGATTATCTCCGTGTGGTATCAGAGCGTTATAAAGATCTTGCCGGTGTTCTTAAATGCTTATGCATCGACCTGACAAAAGATGCGGATAAACTTCCGCACGCTGAGCTTGTCATAGCAAATCTTCTTATCGAATATATCGGTTATGAGGCTTTCGAAAAAGCGGTCGCTAAGATCGGTCCCAAGTATGTCTCATGCGTGATCCAGATCAACACTGACGAGAAACAGTGGGTATCAGATTCTCCCTATCTTCATGCGTTCGACAGACTTGATGAAGTCCATCACCAGATGGAAGAAAATGCTCTGACTGATGCAATGAAAGAAATCGGTTATTCTCTTGTTTTGCATGCTTGCGAGACGCTTCCCAATGGTAAGGCTCTCGTAAGACTTGATTACCAAAAGGTTTGAACTATCCCGATAAATGTGAAACAATAGCAGGCGGTAAATCTTTAAGGAAAGAGTGTGGCCGGTGACTAAAGTTATTGTCGGAATGTCGGGCGGAGTTGACAGCGCTGTTGCAGCTTTACTATTGAAGCAGCAGGGCTATGAAGTTATTGGCGTTACGCTCCGCACCTGGGGCTCTGAAGAAGAGGGCGACAGCAGGTGCTGTGAGATCGATGAAGCAAGACGCATCTGTGAGATCTTAGACATCAGATACCATCCGCATAACTGCACATCGCTTTTCAGGCAGAAGGTAGTTACGCCTTTTGTAGATGCTTATCTTGAAGGCCTGACACCTAATCCCTGCATCGAGTGCAACAGATACGTTAAGTGGGCAAAGCTCATGGAGCTTGCCGATATTTTCGAAGCCCGATATGTAGCGACAGGCCACTACGCATTCATCGAGAAACTTCCCAACGGAAGATACTCTGTCCGCAAGGCAGCGCACATTGCAAAAGACCAGACATACATGCTCTATAAGCTTTCACAGGAACAGCTCTCACGCACGCTGATGCCTCTCGGAAAATACACCAAAGACGAAGTCAGAAAGATCGCAGAAGAAGCAGGACTGCCCTGCGCTCACAAAGAAGACTCGCAGGAGATCTGTTTCGTAACAGAGGGAAGATATTCTGATTTCATTTGCGATAATACCGACAAGCCGATCCCCGCAGAAGGAAACTTTGTCGATGAAGACGGCAATGTGTTAGGCAGGCACAAAGGTATTTACCAGTACACCGTAGGCCAGCGGAAAGGACTCGGCATTGCACTCGGTTATCCCGCTTTTGTAACCAAGATAGATACGAAGAACAACACCGTTGTGTTGGGAACAGAAGATGCGCTTATGTGCGATGAGTTCTTTTGCAGGGAAGTGAATTTCCTGAGCATTCCCGAGATGCAGGCAGGAGAAAACGTAAGGTGTCTTGCAAAGGCCAGATACCATCAGACAGAGCGTCCAGCAACTCTCGAGATGCTTGAAGACGGACGCTTAAAAGTTAAGCTCGATGAAGCGATAAAGGGAGTCTCGCCCGGACAGTCTGCAGTGTTCTACGATGAGAACGGATGCGTTGTAGGCGGCGGCATTATCGTTAGAAAATAAGTAGCTGTTAACGTTTTTGGAATTGCAGCGAAATATACTTCCAACTCCGTAAAAACTTGATATTATAATAAGAACGTTTGGAATACGTGATAGATTAAATCCGGAGGAATATAAAAATGGAAAACAACAACTATAATGCTCAGCAGCAGTATTATCAGCAGCCTGTTCAGCAGCCGCAGTATGTATACCAGCAGCCCAACGATCCTGTTTATCTGGCAGCGGCTAACGAGTACCTTAGGAATGCGATAATTTCCTGCTGTATCTCAGCTCTCCCCATAGGAAGCATCATTGCAATTTTCATGGCTAAAAAGTACAGAAAGCAGCTTCTTGAATTTCTCGAGAAGGGCGGTCTTCACACAAATAGAATAAAAGTCAGTTCCGCACTTCTCCGCGCAGGCATGTATGCCGGAATAGGATACACGATCTTCTGGGGTATTTATTTGCTCTGCGTCGTGTTCTGGCTGGCTGCGATGGTTTTCGCTTTGGCTACGGGATTAAATTACTAATTTATTAGCAAACACAAATGAAAAGAGGACTTCATTACGAAGTCCTCTTTTTGTTTGAGTAGTAACGTAACCGGATATATCAGATGTATGTTCCCAAATAAGCGAACTCGGTAGGCTCCGCATCAAGTTCGCAGAGAAGTGCGATAACTTCCTCGGAATATGCGGATGCTTCGAAGTCGAGATAGAACATGAACTCGAAGTCTTTTCCTGCAATCGGTCGTGACTCGATCTTGGTGAGGTTCAATCCGAGTGATGAGAACTTTGCGAGTGTGTCTGCAAGCGCACCCGGTGTGTGGCCCAAAGCGAGCATTACGGAAGTCTTTGATGCGCCGGGGAAGATCATGAGTTCTTTTGTGATGCAGATGAATCTTGTGTAGTTATTGTCTGTATTCTGGATGTCGTCCTTGATGGCTTCTAAACCGTAGAGCTGCTGGCAGTCAGCTGAGGAGATGGCAGCAACGTCCTTACGGCCTGAATCGGCAACGCTCTTTGCGGCCACTGCTGTGTTCTCAACGATGTTGACCTTGATGTCCGGATGCTCTTTGAGGAACTTGCTGCACTGGCCGATGGCCTGGTTGTGCGAATATACTTCGCGGATGTCTTCGAATCTTGTGCCGTGGTTAGCAAGAAGCTTGTGGCTGATCCTTAACTTGTAATCTCTTACAATGTGGAATTTATGGCCGACCATGAGATCATAGACCTGGGTTACTGAGCCGAAAGAACTGTTTTCGATAGGGAGGATGCCGAACTTGCAAAGTCCGGATTCGACTGCCTGGAATACGCCGTCGAATGTTCTGAAGTACATGATGTTAGCGTGGCGGAAGATCTTGTCTGTGGCGATCTGTGAATAAGCACCTTCGATTCCCTGGCAGGCAACCATGGGTGACTTTGGGAATTCCTTGGGAGTTGTCTCGAGAGCCTTGTGGATCTGATCTGCAAGCTCTGTGCGTGTGCCGTACTCCATGTTGCGGTAGGAGTGGCTGAGATTAAACATCGTGGTGAAGAGCACGCGCTCGTAGTTGTCGATAAGTGAGTTGGATGTCTCAAGTCCTGCAAGATAGCTGCGCTCGTAACGTCGGCTCTTCAGCGCGATCTCTGATTTGGTCAGAGTCTCGTTTGCAGCCTTGCTGGCTTCCAAACGCTCTGCGAAAAGCTCCTTGATCTGCTCGTCGATCTCTTCAATTCTCTTTCCGGCCTGTTTCTGTGTCATGTTCTTGTCCTCCGTCAAATTAAAAGCCCCGCAGTCTTGTTCACTGCGGGGCCCTATTATTCGTAAATCAAGTTAATACTTACATGCAGTGAACTATTAGCCCCTATTTCTAAAGGCAAAAAAGAACTCACGCCATGTAAATGCAAAATTAGTCATGTGGCAATTATATACCTTTGAACGTGTTTGTAAACAGTTTTGTGTAAAACTGTTCGAAAACTTTTTAGGGCGGATGTTCTCACATAAAAAAACAGGCAAAAGTATGATGTCCGTTAACACCAAGCCACCCCCTAAACCGCTTGTAATATAAAAAGACCTTAATTTATGCTACAATTTCTTCCTATGAAGATCAGAGCGTTTACAGCAATACTTGTCTGCAAGGTCGTAAGGGGCCTTGCAAAACTGATGGGCAGGGGCTCGAGTTTGCCCGGCAAATATGCCCTCAAGATATGTCCGGATATTCTCTCCGAATTAAAGCTTCCGGAGCTTTCTATTGCTGTCACCGGATCTAACGGCAAGACATCCACAGTAGAGATGATCGCGCACATTTTAAAGAGCAACGGCCTTAAGGTTGCGTATAACAAAGAAGGTTCCAATCAGATTGAGGGAGTTACGACTTTCCTTATCGGCGATTCCACCATGGGCGGAAAGGTCAAGAGCGATGTTGTGCTGCTCGAAGCAGATGAGAGATATGCAAGACGCGTATTCGGATATTTCCATCCCAAGTATTTTGTGATCAACAATCTTTATAGAGACCAGATGACGCGAAACGGTCACCCGGAGTGGATCAGGAGCATTATCGGAGATGCGGTCTACGATGACATGACACTGATATTGAATGCCGACGATCCTCTGGTAGCAAGCTTTGGCAAAGACAGGGAAGGCACCATATATTTCGGTGCAGACAATCTTCCTTCTGACACCACGGTGCATGAGGGGATCTATAACGACGGCAAGTATTGTCCGGTCTGCAAACAGCCGATGGAGTATGAGTATTACCACTATAACCACATCGGTAAGTTCAAGTGCACTTCATGCGGTTTTGAAAGACATGATACCGACCATGCTCTTACAGGTATTGGCGGATCAGAAGGTCATGCGTCCATCACCATTGACGGAACATATGAGATACCTGTTTTCTTTACGGGAATCTACCATTGCTACAACATTCTCGCGGCTTTCACGGCTTCAACAGTTGCAGGCATCGCGCCCTGGAAAGCAGCCGAATCTCTCGGAGGTTATATCTTAAAGTCAGGACGTATCTCCGATTTCACATTGGGTAATGTTGAAGGCAGACTTCTTCTTTCAAAGCACGAGAATTCAGTATCCTACGACCGTTCGATCGATGTCGTCGTAAACGACAGCCGTAAAAAGAGTGTCATGATAATAGTTGATGCGATCAGCCGTAAGTATTACACCTCGGATTCGAGCTGGCTCTGGGACATCAATTTCGAGAAGTTTAAGGATGCTGATATCGATAAGATAATCCTAGCCGGACAGTACTGTGATGATCTCGCGGTGAGGTTCGATCTTGCAGGTATCGACGGTTCAAAAGTCGAGGTTTTCGAGAGCGTGCAGGGAGCGGCAGATTACTGCAAAGAAAAGCTTGATTCATTCCTTTACGTGATCACGTGTTTCTCTGACAAAGAGAAGATCCTCTCCATCGTTACAAGGAGGGAGATAGCATGACCGTGAAGATCCTTTATCTCTATCCGGATTTCATGAGCCTTTACGGCGATAATGGCAATGTCAGGATACTTGAGCGCAGGCTTAATGACCAGGGCTTTGACGTCGAGATAATAAAGCGTACGATCACTGATTCAACCATCACTTTTGATGATGCGGATTTCGTTTATATGGGTTCCGGATTTGAGTCCAACAGGAACCTTGTTGCAAAGCATCTTGCACAGTTTAAGGACGGTCTTGTCAAGGCAATCGACGACGGCGTTCCGATGCTCTTTACGGGTAATGCTTATGACGTTCTGGGAAGCAGCATTGTGACTCCGGACCGCAATGAGGTCAGGTGTCTCGGCATCTTTGGTTTTGATGTCATTGACCAGCTCGAAAAGCGCTACACCGGCGATGTCGTTCTGGCTGATCCGGATAAGAACGATATCTATGTCGGCTTCGTTAACCGTGCGGGAGTTCTTAAAGGGGATGGCGCGCTCGCATTCGAAGTTACTAAAGTTATCGGCAGCGTTCCGCTCACAAAAGACGGTGTCAGAAAGAATAATCTCTTAGGCATCAGCCTCATCGGCCCGCTGCTTTTAAAGAATCCCAAGATCGCCGAATCTTTCGTTAAGACCATTTGTGAGCGTAAGGGTACGGAGTATAAGGAGATTAGCTATCCGCACTCCGAGAAGAGCCACGACAAGACCAAAAAAGCGCTCATGAACGCCGAGGTCTGATTCTTCAAATAAAAGATATTTTATGGTATCCTTTCAAATTAGGAGGGATAGTATGGCTGATACACTTAAATGCCCGAATTGCGGGTCTAATCTCACACTTAATGCAGATACGGGACTACTTGATTGTCCCAATTGCGGTTCTTCTTTTGATCCGCAAAAACTTGCTGTAACAGTAGAAGAACTTGAAGCGAAGCAGGCTGAACCTACGGATCCTTCACAGGCTCCTGCTCAGGCTGATGCACAGGCTCAGGCACAGGGTGAGACGCAGCCCCAGGAAGCACCCGAGCAGACAGAGTTCGTCTGCAATGCGTGCGGCGCAAAGCTTGTAACTGACAGCCACACCGCTGCTACTTTCTGTGCTTTCTGCGGTTCGCCGGCGCTTGTCGGAAAGAGACTTACGGAGCAGTTCCAGCCGCAGTACATGATCCCTTTCAAGTATTCAAGGAAGTCTGCCGAAGAGGCTTTCATCCAGTGGGCTGGCAAGGGTAAGTGGACACCATTCGGATTTGTCTCAAAGAAGAACGTCCAGAAGATGACGGGTCTTTATGTACCGTTCTGGCTGTTTAATATCAACGCTACCATCGATGCCAAGGGAACGGCTACAAAGAGCCACTACAGAGGCAATGACGAAATCGTTGAATCTTTTAATTTCGAGAGAAAAGCACAGCTTTACTGGAATAACGTTCCGCTCGACGGCGAGACGAGGATCGACGATGCTCTCATGGAAGCCATCGAACCTTTCGATTTCAGAGCGCTGATGCCTTATGACTACAGATATCTTCCCGGCTTCTATGCCGACAGATATGACCAGACTCCGCAGGATCTTTCAGGACGCGCAACCAAGCGTGGCATCGACGGCATCAACCAGGCCCTCAACAGTTCTTTGAAGGGTACTTACGATAGATTCACCATCAAGGAGAACTTAAGCAGGATCGACTCGATGGAAGCAAACTATGCGTTGCTCCCCGTGTGGTTCCTTTCATACAAATACCGCAACAAGTATTACTACTTTGCCATGAACGGACAGACAGGCGAAGTTGCAGGACAGGTTCCTGTAAGCCCTGTTAAGAAGATGATGTTCTTCTTCATTGTTCTCGGCATCCTGGCCGTAATCACCAGATTTGCATTGGGTCTTATCATGAGGGGGTTCTGGGGATGAGCGAAAACATGGATATCAACGAGATGAACCAGAACCAGGGCAAGGGTCCCAAGCTCTCTGTCTTATCTGAGCTTAACGGAACTTCCATTGGTGTAGGAATCGGTCTTATCTGCATCATCATTGCGAGCATAGTCTTCTACGTCTTCATGAACCTTTCACCTAAGAAGACGGTAAAGGTTGTAGATGATGCAAACCTCTTTACGAGCGAAGAGTTCGAAGACATCGAAGCTGCTGCAAAGAAGCTCTCGAAGGAAAAGGACATCAACGTCGTTATCGTCACAACAAACGATAAGGGCAAGAAGTATTCCAATTCCGACGAAGATGAGAAGAGATTTGCAGAAGACTTCTACATGGATAATGTTAAGACGGTTCCTTTGCAGAACAATTCCGGCGTCTGCATCCTGATCGACGTAACACTTGATTACGAGGGCGGAAGATTCTTCTGGCTCTACACATACGGCACGGCTCACTTTGCAGTGGACGATGACGACTGCTACAGCCTTTTCAGAAAGTATCTTTCCGAGCTCGGAGCAGGTGAGTACGGTACGGCAGTAGAGGGAATCACAAAAGATCTTGGCCAATTCTCTTATCAGAGCTATGGCGCGATAGTATTCTTCACGATCATCATTCCTGTCGGCATGGGATTTGTTATTACAAGCATTGCGACTCCGAAGAGAAGACTCGACAAACTTCCTATGATCAGCACGTATTCGAACCCCGGCACCAATAAAGTCGAAAAGCAGGACATTTTTACTGGCAAGAAGGTTATCCATCACGAATCATCTTCCGGCGGAGGCGGTTTCTCCGGCGGCGGTGGCGGTGGTTTCTCCGGTGGCGGCGGAGGAGGATTCTCCGGCGGTGGCGGCGGACGCTTCTGATGTGTTACAATATCACGAATTTGGTAATAGTGAAGGATAATAATGCTCAGTATCGTCGTTCCTGCCTATAACGAAGGCGAACACATCTACGACAACCTGATGATCATCGACGAGGCGCTTAAGTCGTTTACGTCGGACTATGAGATCATTGCAGTAAATGACGGCAGCCGTGACAACACGGGTGCGGAGATAAAACGCGCTGCAGCAGATAATCCCACCATCAAAGATTTCGGTTATGACGACAACCGTGGCAAGGGCGGCGCTGTCACCTGGGGTGCTGTCAACAGCAAGGGTGACATTGTCGGATTTATCGACGCCGATCTTGACCTTTCACCTAAGTTTCTCGGAACCTACTATGCCACCATGACTGCTGAGGACGCAGACATCGTCCTCGGCTCAAAGATGCATAAGGATTCCAAGCTCGAATACCCGTTCGCCAGAAAAGTATTCTCTTTTTGCTATTACATAATGCTCAAAGTTTTATTCGGCCTCAAGTGCCACGACACACAGACCGGCATCAAGCTTTACAAAGGTTCTCTTATCAGGGAGATAGCCCCTTTGAGAAAGATCGACGGTTATGCGTTTGATATCGAGCTTCTGGCACTCGCTTCAAAGAAGAAAGCCAAGCTTCTTGAGATGCCTGTAGAGCTGAACTTTACGAGAGGCGAGTCTTTCGGCAGGATCAAGTTCAAGGACGTCTGGAAGATGTTCACCGATACCTGGAAGATTTGGTGGAATTTGAGAATTAAAAAAACTTATTTCAAATAAAAAACATTTGCGTTTTCAAGGCCAAAACCCCTCTAAAACTTAACTGTATTTGAGCACTTAAGGGCATCTTTAAGTCTCCTTGAAATTGCCACAGTTTTTTCCACACATTGATAGCAAATTGTCACGTATTTTTTGTTCCAAAATGCGTTCTTTGCGTTATACTGTTTAAGGTGTGAAAAAACGCCTTGATATTGTCAAAGCACAAGAGGTATAAATTGGCTTTACATTTTGCTAAACGCATAACTGAATACAGACTCGCTAAGGACATGTTTACACGTGGCAAGAGTATTATCTTAAGTCCCGAAGCGCAGGCCATGAAGCAATTTACCCAGCACGGAGAGACTACAGTTTTCGAACACTGCGTATCTGTTGCAAAGTTCAGTCTCCTTATAGCATATTTCCTCGAGAAGACACTTAAGATCGAAGTTGACAAGGACAGCCTCGTACGCGGCGCGCTCCTTCACGATTATTTCCTTTACGACTGGCACGTCAAGGATAAGTCCAGACGTTTCCACGGCTTCACGCATGCTTCTGTGGCAGCAGCCAATGCCAGCAGGGATTTCGAATTAAACGACATCGAGAGAGACATAATAGCAAAGCACATGTTCCCGCTCACACCTTTCCCGCCCATGCACCGCGAGGGCTTCATCGTAAGCCTTGCAGACAAGTGGTGCGCTCTGGCAGAGACTTTCAAGATCGATGTATCTTCTTACATCATCTACCGCATCAATTTCCGTATTGCGCTTGCAAACGGCGACTATTCTATCGATTACGGCGAGACAGCCATCGAAGCCTGATCCCTTATATTTTTAAACTGAAGATATCTCGTATATAATGTTTTCATGCGTATCGGGAATCTTACAACATTGATCTACATTACCAGAGGCAGCGACTGTCTCTTTATCCGCAAGACCAGAAAAGGCGACATGAACCTTGATAAGTATCTCGGTATCGGCGGACATTTCGAGTCTGATGAATCACCTGAAGAATGCGTATTAAGAGAGCTTTATGAAGAAGCTCACATTTCATCTGAAGTTCTCGAAAAGTTTTCCTACAGAGGTCTTATCACATTCATCTCATCCGAATATCCGACCGAATACATGCATGTTTTCACGGCCTCGCTTCCTGAAGATTTCGAGTTGCCGGAAGATGCTTGTGATGAGGGCGAACTCTGCTGGGTTCCTCTGACAGATATAAATGATCTGCCTATATGGGAAGGCGATAAGATAATGTTTGATTATTTGTTTGGGGATATGAAGGATTCCGGTATGTTTACGATGAAGTTCTGCTACGAAGGCAGCAGGCTTGCCTCTCATGTGGAGAAGAGCTGGTAACGTCTTTTGTTTTAATCTGAGGATTATTGGGGAGGAATTAAAATGGAAATGTTATCGATGCAAGGAAACTATATATCTAAGAAAAAGAGAACTGACATGAGTCTTGTTGAGTGAAAGGAGACCACACTATGAAAGAATCGTCATTCATGATCGTTATTCCGATGAATCCTCAGGATGTTGATGATCCCGAGATATTCTTGAAGAATGTCCAGGAAAGTGAACATGTCCGTGTTAAGGACCTTCACTTTGATGATGACCGCGGAATGATAATCAATTTTCTTGTTGATGATTCTGAATACGAAGCAACAGTCGGTCCCACACCGGTTGAAATACCGAACATGTTCAGACCGGAGCATACGTTTACTGAAGAGGAATTCAAACTGATAGATGAAGCTGAAATGGGCATTTATGTCAGCATTGAATTCGAGGGCGACTGCAATCAGTGTTTCTATGACCAGCTCCGAATAATAGATGCGATGTTCCCTGAGACACTTGCAGTTCTTGACTGTCCTTCCGAGAAGCTCCTGTCAGGCAAGTGGGTTGCTCTTGCTGCAAGTTCTTCAGTGCTTCCGGCACCTAGATATCTTTTCACGGTCCAGGCAATATCAGACGGCGGCGATGAAGTATGGCTTCACACGCACGGCCTTAAGCGCTGCGGCCTTTATGAACTTGAGATCTTAAATTCCAATAAAGAGTTTTTCAATGACCACTACAAGATGATTGAGTCTTTTGCTCTCCGCATGCTCGAGAGCGATGATCCCATCGAACCGGGCGACGGTGTTTTCGTAGCCCAGGCAGCAGGAAAAGCACTTACGCTTACGGCGCTTGACTGGAAGGAAGCTCTAAAGTTCTATCCGGACGTTACGCTCGGTACTGCAGAAGACCGTAATGATGAAGTGCATGACAAAGACACATGCGTTCTCATGATCTACAGAAACGATTATGAAGAGCAGAATAAGATCTATACGCCTGTCCAGGACTTCAACCAGTTCCTCGGCCAAAACCCGATGTTCATGTTCTCGACGGAAGAGACAAAGCGTATGAGCGCCCTTGCGATCGAGAGGATCCCTTATATGCTCAAGGCTTTCGAGAACAAGGATAATACGGTCATCATCAAAGTCGGTCTTATAACAGACAAGGAACACTGGGGCAGCGAGGACAAGCCTGAGAGAGAACACATCTGGTTTGAGTTAAAGGACGTAAAAGACGGTTCGATCGTCGCTGAGCTTACTCAGGATCCTTACTATGTTTCAGGTATTAAGCAGGGCGACATTGAAACTTATCCGTTCTCTGACATCACGGACTGGCTGGTCTTTACCAAAGAGTGCCGGATCTCACCTGATGATGCATATCTTTTGAGCTAACTGAAGAACACCAAACCGCACCGGCTATTGTCAGAACATGGCCGGTGTGTTATATTTCTCCTGATTAAATCTTTAGAAAGGCGCTTCTTATATGCATTGGATAACACCTAACGTCCATCTTATGTTTGGTTCCATCAAGGTGTCCTATGGGAGAAGTCTGCCTGTTTGTAGGAAATAACACCTTAAAAACCAACTTATAAAACAGTTTGCTTCTCCTTGATTTCGAATAGATTTTGAGGAGTTTTTTATGTCTAAATTAAATATCAGAAAGCAGCTTGGTCTGCTGTATATTTCAAATTTCATGTTCAACATCTCGATCGCCGGAGCGGCGTGGGTGTTGCTGTTAGTGTCAGACGGTTATTCGCTTATCCAGGTCGGTCTGGCAGAGACCGTCTTTCACGCCGTAAGTTTATGTGCCGAGATTCCTTCAGGCATGTTTGCTGACGTCATGGGGCGCAAGAAGAGTCTTATCGTAAGCTGTGTCATGTCCATTCTCTCGGCCATCGTCAGAGGCTTCATTCCTGGCTTTGCAGCCGTGTGCGCATCTGTAGGTTTTTCTGCTCTGTCTTATAACTTCATATCAGGAAGCGACAGCGCGCTTGCTTACGATTCGCTTCTTGAAGAAGGGCAGGAGAGTAAGTACGACAAGTACATCTCAACGCAGACAGCGATCTACCGCATCTCCAACGGCATCGCCACGCTCCTTGCGGGTGTCGCGGTGATCATGGGCAACAGGAATGCTCATATACTCTCGATTGCGATATCAGCGGTCAACATGGTGTTCCTTCTTTTCCTCCGCGAGAACAAGGTCATCCAGAAGAAGAGCGGCGATTCGCTTGCAAAGAGAATAAAAGACGTCATCAGGGGCAGCTTCGGTTTCCTTAAGGGCAATAAGAAAGTTGCAGGACTCATCTTCCGTAACGCTTTGGTCGGAGGCATCGACGTATTGCTCTTATTCTTCCTTCAGGCAAAACTTCCGATGACAGGCATTCCCGACTGGGCTTTGGGACCTCTTCTGTTCATCATGTCGATGGGCGGAATAGCAGGTGCTTTTGCAGCTGGAAAAGTGAAGAAGATAACTCTCGGTAAGTTGTTTATCTTCTGTCTGTCGCTTGCTCTGATAGGCCTTGTAAGCGAGTTTACGGGCATATGGTATCTGATGACGATCGGAGGTTTCCTTACTGCATTTGCTGATGATCTTATCCAGATCAGATCCGACATTGCGCTCAATCAGATGGTACCGCCTGAGCAGAGAGCGACGCTTATATCCGTCAATTCATTCTGCTTCTCGGTCCTCATGATAGTCATGTCGCCTTTGGCGGGATGGATATTTTCGCTTTGATGAAAGGTGCGAATTCTCTCACGGTAACTGTTCAGACCGTGAGAGAATGCAGCACTTATTATTGAGTTTGTTTGGTCAATATTTACCGTATTTCTGATCTGCATTGAGATCAGAACGGGTAGTCCTCATTAAGATTGGCCTGATTATCAAACATATTTGAAATTAGTGTAAAGCTCGATTATCATACTAATGTGTTTACTTGAACCGGAAGGTATATGGATATGAGATACAATTTGGCACAGGAAAGAATAATCATCATGGAAGAAATCCTCGACAACGGCACAGCTGTCATGGATAAGCTCGAAAAGGCTTTTGAAGCCGGTTCCGGTATCGATGGACTGATCCGGGAACTTGAGCAGATCCAGCCTGACCTCCAAAAACTCGAGGAGTACTATACAGGCAAATATTGGCAGAATGATCTGAGGCTTGATGAGGAAGGAAAGCTTCCGCAGGACCTCAAAAGAGGGGTCCTCGCACAGGATTCGATACACGATCTGCTTGACAGAAACAGCGACTTGCTCGCCCGGATCCAAGATTACAAAAAGGCTTAAACCACTTATAAAACGGGCATAGTAACATTGTTACACGGCCCGTTTTCCATTTTTCACTCTTATTTCGGAGGTAAGAACATGAAGATCTACGACATTACCCAGGAACTGTTCGGATGTGCTGTTTATCCCGGTGATCCGGCTCCGGAAAAAGAGGTGAAGATGAGGATAGCAGATGGTGAGGTGTGCAATCTTACAGCTTTCAGGATGTGTGCACATAACGGAACCCATGTTGATGCTCCTTACCACTTTATTGATGACGGCAAGACTATCGATCAGGTCGATATGAAGAGATTTATCGGTTACGCGTATGTCGTATCTCACGAAGGCGATATTACGGCTAAAGATGCAGAAGATATCCTCAAAAAAGCCAATAAGGCATCTGCCGACGCTGACTGTGACTGCAATTTAAGGATCCTTGTAAAAGGCGATGCAACAATGACTGAGGAAGCTGCAAAGGTATTTGCAACCCACAATATATTCTTATACGGTAATGAGTCACAGACGGTGGGTCCCCTTGATGCACCTATGGCTGTACATCTCGTTATGCTTGGCGCAGAGATCGTGCTTCTTGAAGGAATCAGACTCGACGGTGTTGAAGAGGGTGTATACTTCTTAAACGCAGCACCGATGAATCTGGGAGGCTCTGACGGAGCGCCATGCAGAGCAGTGCTGATAAGATTCTAAATATCAGTGGATCGAGGCAACGTAATTTCCTTATTTGTAAATTAGGTTAACATTCGTTAAACATACGTGGAAATCGTAGAATGCATCTTAAATGAGCGTATAATCAAATTATTATTTTATTTGAAGGTGTGCATGGTCGATTTCAAAAATATATTGGAAAGTTTTGCAGGTGTTGCAGCCGTTCTGGCTGTTGATCTGACTGTTGAACATGGTGATGACAGGTATCGTGTAATAGACGGAAACTACGCTTATAAGAGGACTGTCGTTCAGTCTTTGGATGAGTTTGAAAAGGACGTTCCTTACACACGCTACATCCCAAAAGCTGCTAATTTTGAGGCTCTGTGCGAGAGCGTGGCCAATACCGGAAAACCAGTACATTCTTATTTTGATATCGAACTTTATAACTGCTGGATGGAAGTTTTTTATCTTCCTCTTGCATCTGATGATCCAAATCGGAAATATATCCTTTTCTCCTATGAAATGAATCCCAAGGCTGATATAGACAAGCTTGCTGATATTTCTTCAGAGACAGCCACGAACGTTCTCAAGACATGTTTGAAGCTTCGTGAGACAGTTGATTTCCGTGAGTCAATGCAGTCGGTCATAAAAGATATCAGAAGACAGTGCGGCTCTGAAAGATGCAGTATCCTTCTTACTGATTATGAGAACAGGGAATATTCGCTTCTTTGTGAAGACTATAATCCTGACGATCCAAACCAGAGGCCTTTGGATTCTTTCCTCACGGAGGAATTCTATGCTGTTATCGATACATGGCCGAGACTCATCAACAAGAGCAACTGTTTCACGATCACAAATGCGAAGGATATGGAAGAAGCTCATAAGATCGCGCCTGAGTGGATCGATTCATTGAGGGATGTAGGTGTGAAAACTCTTGTTATCTATCCCTTGAGATCAGATAACAAGACCATCGGATATATCTGGGCAGGTAATTTCCCTGTAGAGAAAACTCTTATGATCAAGGAAACACTGGGACTTACAACTTTCATTCTTTCGGCTGAGATCGCTAACGAACAGAATGTCCGTAAGATGAAGATAATGAGTTCCACTGACCTTCTTACCGGTGTTTATAACCGTAATGCGATGAACAACAGGATCAGTGAAGATGTCAACGGCACCAGGCTTATCAAGAAGCCGTTCGGTGTGTTCTTCATCGATGTAAACGGCCTTAAGACCATCAACGATACACAGGGTCACCTTGCAGGTGATAATCTCCTTAAGGATGTAGCTTTAACGCTCAAGGAACTTGAGGGTGACAACATCGAGATCTACCGTGTAGGCGGCGATGAATTCCTTATCATCACTCCGCTAACATCACCTGCGGAATTCCTCAAGCTTGAAGAAGAACTTAAGTCAAAGTGTGAACTTCCCAACAGAGCTCATTTCGCTGTCGGTTCATGCCACAGCGACGAGAATGATGATGTCCGCAAGGCGATGCAGAAGGCTGATGCCAGGATGTATGAAGTAAAGGAAGAATACTACTCCAGACATCCCGAATACGAGTGGCACAGTAAGCCTGTATAACTTATCAGAATTCAGTCAGATCCCATTTCATTGGCAGATACTTTCCTTCTCCGTCAACATGGGGGAAGGAATTTGTTTTTGAATTCCAGGTCATAAATGTTCTCTCGGTCTGCGAGCCATACCATGAATCGACTGCGAGAACATTGCCTGCACAAAGATAGATGTAGTATCCGCTGCCTCCGCCGAGTAATTTATATGCACCGAGATCAGAATGCCATACGAGTACGTCTGTGAATTTGGTAGCCGTAGAACCATCGTTGAATCCGATGAGGAGTTCATCAACTCCGTCTTCATCAAGATCTACAAGAAGATAACCGATCTTTTTGTTGGGATTATTACCCTTAAGGTCATCAGCTATGTTTAAGCTTTTATATTCTTCCTCGTTTGCCCAATTGGTCTTCAGGCCTTCGCGGTAAACATCCAGGGACACGTTGTACCAGTCCTTGAGTCTGCTTTTGCGGCTGCAGCCTGTCATTCCGGGAAGCGATGCGACTAACATTGTCACTACCAGAATAGTAACTAAGATCCTTTTCATATTAAATTACCCCTTATTCATAAATGTAAGTAATATTTTACATTATTTTCTGAACTTTTCCATCTTTACTGTATAATCTTACGCGGATTACACGGATTGTCATATTAAGGTTAGGTTAAGGTTCGTGTGATTGTAGGTTAAGGTTGCTTTTGTAAGATAAACCTGCAAAAACAAGAAGGGGAGTAGGAGTATGAAAAAAGTTGTAGCAATTGTTATTACAGCTGCGATGACTGTGCCTCTGTTGAACGGTTGTACCGCGGTGGTGGAAGATCCCGAGGCATCAACTGCTGAGACAACGGTAAAAGAGTTAGGCCCGGCCAGAGCTGAGGACGATTATTTCAGGTTCGTCAATCAGGAAAGATTCGATACTTCTGAGATCAAGTACGGCGACAGGTCTTACGACTATGCTTTCAATACTGATCTTATCGATGACCAGATCGAAGCGATAATAGATGATGTCGCAGCCGGAAGCGGTTATGTTAAGGGAAGCGAAGAAGATATCATCAAGCACGCTTATGATTATTATCAGGCTTACGATTTTGAGAACGAGCCGATCCCTGAAGATCTCATGAATGTGATCGACAGGATCGACAATGCAGGCTCGGTTGATGAGCTTCTCGAGATCGATGCAATGCTCGCGAGAGATTACGGTATGAGCAGTCTGATCGGTCTCGCTCCGGATATCAATCCTTTTGATCCGAATGAGAGAGTCATGACATTTATTCCGATCGCCGGAATTCTCGACGCTTCATTCGTTGATATGCGCGAAGACAATTACGCATTGAATTATATTAAGGAAGATGTTAAGGTCGTACTGACTACAAGAGGCTACGATAAAGAGACAGCCGAGCAGTACGGAAAAGAACTTGCTTTTGTGGCACTCGATATCTTCAGCGCGACAGATCTTGATATGGCTGAAGATGATATGATGACGTTCAAGTATTCGAAAATCGTTCCCGCTGATGAAGTGAACGGATATCTGAGCAATATCGATCTTGAAAAATATATGAAGACCGTAGGCTTTGATACTTCAAAGGTTAAGTCTTACTGTGTAACAGATGAGAACCAGCTTAAAGCACTCAACAACATTTTCGTTGACGATAATATCAATGCTCTTAAGGCATGGGAATTATGTAATGTCTATGACGCTTTCAGGAGATACATTGCTCCTCACTATGAGCTTTTGCAGGCTTATGTAGGCAGAGATTATGCTCCGGAGCATGATCAGATAATCGATGAGATCTCCGCCAATTTCTCGAAAGAGACAGATCCCATCTATGTGGAACGTTATTATCTTCCCGAGACAGATGCTGCATTAAGAAGCATGTGTGACGATATCAGGGAAGGTTACAGAGGCCTTATCGGAGGAGCAACATGGCTTTCCGAAGCAACCAGGACCGAACTTCTGAAAAAGCTCGAAAATATCTCTTACATCACAGCAATTGATCTTAAGAGACAGGATACGGCAAAGTATGCCGATATCTGCGGAAGCAACTACTATGAGCTTTGCGTAAATTACAGAAGACTGGACAGAAAAGAGCTCATCGATGATTTTAACAGCGGCAAGCCTGTATCAAGAACAGAGTCAGACATGCCGATGCAGATGATGAACGCATGCTATGATCCTTCCGGAAATACGATCACTATTACGGCTGCGATCACCAATGCGCCGTTCTTCGATAAGGATGCGGATTACTTTACAAATCTCGGCGGTCTCGGTGCGGTTATCGCACACGAGATGGGACACGCTTTTGACAGCAACTGCATTCTATTTAATGCAGAAGGTGCATATGATCCTTCATGGATAGCACAGGCTGATATGGATGCTCTGGAAGAGCGCAACGAACAGGCTAAAAAATACTTTGAAGAGAACTTCACTGTATTCGGTATCTATCACGTTGACGGCGAGCAGACACTGGGTGAGAACTATGCTGACTTAGGTGGTGTTGAATGCATCTGCACGCTTGCGAAAACAAATGAAGACAGAATCAAGCTTTTCGAGAGCTATGCAACGATCTGGTGCGAGATTGCTTCTGATGACGTTATCATCGATCAGATCGCATACGATGAGCACAGCCCTTCGTACATCCGAGTAAATGCGATCCTTTCTACTGTCGATGCCTTCTATGAGACATACGGCATCAGCGAGGGAGACGGAATGTATATTGCGCCTGAAGAGAGAATTTCTCGCTGGTATTAATGGGGGATAGAAGATGAATATTGTACTGAAGAATTCACTGAAAAATATATTCGGAAAACCTTTCCGTACGCTGCTGGTCGTTTTCGCGATCTTTGTATGCAGCCTCTGCGCACTTTTTTGCTTCGACTTGAGTGACAGTATCACGAAAGTCCTTACAAACTTCATGGGAAGCATCTCGAGAGCTGACTTCATCCTGATGGGAAACGGAAGCGATGTATCAGTGCTTCCTGACGGGTTCCCGGAAGCAGACACGATGAAGATCATCGGTAATTCAGAGATGCTCTATAAGCCGATCGAAGGCGAATACTGCTATGTCACAACAGAATCCTTAAGGATCTTCGGCCTTGATGTTGATGAGGCTGTCGATATGGAATTTATGGCACCGATCGATATCAAAGACGGCGAGATGTATGTTACCAGGACATTTGCCGAGACATACGGATATGAGGTCGGCGACAAGATCACTATCCATGACAGGGCAAAAGCTGAAGTCGAGCTCACGATAGGGGGACTTCTTCCTGACGATAACAAGAACCCTCTTATCTACGGCAATACCGCGATCGTAAATCTTAACACGAGCGATACCATCTCCTGCGGATACAGGGAAGCCGACATCATCATGATCGATCTTAAGGACAACACCATGATCGAGGATGCGAAAAAGATGCTTGAAGAGAAGTATCCTGACGCAAGTATCACAGACCTGTTCCTGACAGATTCAGACATGGCTATGGTAGGTGAGCTCAAGGCAGTCTTCTATATGCTCTTTGCAATCACATTCCTTCTCGTTATCTTCGTAACGGCATCTATCTGCAACAGGATCGTCAGCGAGAGAATGTCTTATATCGGAACGCTTAGAAGTCTTGGTATGAGCACCTCGAGAACAGGAAGGATCCTTCTTCTTGAGAATGTCCTCTACGCTGTTCTGGGAAGCATTCCTGCAACTGTCCTTTATTCTTTTATCAGAGGACCGATCCTGGACCTTCTGTTCTTTACGGATGACGGCACCGGCAATTCTATCCCGATCGAGATCCCGCCTTATCCGGCTGCGCTTGTTGCTGGCGTTATCATCGGTGCGGTCCTTATCGAATGCCTCATCCCTTTGAAGGCGATATTAAAGGCGCTCAAGACATCCGTAAGAGATATCATTTTCGACAACAGAGACACAGCATACAGATTCAGTAAATCAACACTTATCTTAGGTCTGGTATGCCTTGCAATTGCAATTGTGACATTCATCTTCAAGAAGAATCTCATCCTTGCAACTCTCTGCCTTGTATCATCAGTAGCAGCTCTTGCATTCCTTTTCCCGAGGATCTTGAAGCTCGTTACAGCCCTGATCAAGAAGATTGCCGACAAGAGCGAGAATGCTTCATGGTCACTCGCTGCAGTTGAAGCTATCTCACGTAAGAGTACTGTAGGAAGCGGTGTTCTCTGCGCAACTGCAGCTGCAATGTGCATCGTTGTTTACTCGGTATCAGGTGCGCTAACGGATTCCGTAAGCGATATTCCTTATGACTGTGATGTCGTTGCAGAAACAAGTGACAGCTACAAGTACTACACATATATCGATGACCTTGAAGGCGTGAATGATGTTGAGTTTGTATACCGCACAATGCAGGAATTCAGCATAGGCGATGAGAAAATGACAACGATTGCATACTTCTATGGTCTTCCTGATGGCGGATATGAGCACTTCTCAGGATTTAAGGATCTTCCCGCAACACTTGAGGAAGGCTCTGTCATCGTCGATAAGAAGTATGCAAACCGCAAGGGCCTTTCAGAAGGTGACACTATTAAGATCACGATCAATCCTTTAAGTGTACTTCCATTCGAAAGAGAGTATAAGATTGCCAAGATCACAGAGGGCAATTCCTACGACGGCGGCCTCGAAGCTTTGATCGTAAATCAGAATGAGTTCAAGGCACTCTTCCATGACAATCCGGGCATGGCACTTATCAAGTGCGAAGATCCCGATGCAGTAAAGACTTTGCTCGAGACTTACGGCAAGGGCAAATACGCCAGTGTAGATACATTCGCCGATATCGTTGAAAAGCAGAATTCCGATAATGCAAAGACAGTTGCGGTAGTTTCTGCGATCCTGGTCATCGCACTCGGCATGACAGCTATCGGCATGATCTCCAATCAGCTTTTGGGTTTTGAAGGAAGAAAGAAGGAATGCGCAGTTATGCTTTCGACCGCAATGGGAAAAGGCAAACTCTCAGGTATTCTTCTTAAGGAAGTATTTATCACTTCTGTCTCTGCATCCGGTGTCGGTGTACTGGTCGGAACACTTCTTTCATTCGTTATCGATTCCGCTATGGCGAACGCACAGAGCGTCGTTATGGAAGTAACGATCGACCCTCTCACAGTTTTGTTCTTCTTTGCGGCAATGACTCTGGTATTTACAGGCACAGTTTTGTTCCCGCTCAAGAACCTCAGGAAAATGAAGATCGCTGAACAGATCAAGTATGAGTAATATATGGAGGATAATAAAATGACTAAGATAATTGAAGTAAATAACGTAAACAAGTCTTTTGGTAAGAACGAGAACATCAACCACGTTTTAAACGGCGCTTCCATGAGCGTTGACCAGGGAGAATTTGTATCTCTGATGGGTGCTTCCGGTTCAGGTAAGTCCACACTCCTGTACCTGATCGGAGGCCTCGACAGAGACTTCCAGGGAAACATCTCAGTATGCGGAAATGACATCGGCTCATTGAAGGACAGTAAACTTTCTGACTTAAGACTCAAGAATATGGGATTCGTATTCCAGTTCTATAACCTTGTCATGAACCTTAATGTCTCAGACAATATTCTTCTTCCGCAGACGATCAACGGAAAGAGAAAATCTGAACTCAAGAAAGATCTCGATGAGATACTTGAGATCACCGGCCTTACGGATAAGAGAAAGGCAATGCCTAATACGCTTTCAGGTGGTCAGCAGCAGAGAGTAGCGATCGCTAGAGCCGTCCTCGGCAACCCTTCGATCATTCTCGCAGACGAGCCTACAGGTAACCTCGATGCAACTTCGACAAAGGAGATCATGGAACTCTTCCAGAGACTTAATAAAGAAAAGGGAATGACCATTCTTCAGGTAACACACTCTGAGCAGTGTGCGGAATACGGTACACGTATCGTAAGGATCGAAGACGGTAAGACCATCGGTTAATAAGTTACCCCTCACAACCCCAAGACATAGATGCAGAAAGCAGCCTGTGCAAAACGCACGGCTGCTTTTTGTATATGCATAACCGCTTTAATTGTTAGCAAAAAGAATAACTGATATAATCTCGTCAACTGAAAAACAACGGAAAATATGGAGGATAGTTTATGAAGATCTTGAAGAGGGCCGTTGCAGCTTTGCTTGCTTCCGGAATGCTTGTTGCAATGACATCATGCTCAAAAGTGGAGCAGAATTACAGGAAGGCCGGCGCTGATTGGGCTATCGAGGCATACAAAGAACTTCCTGCAGAGTTTAATGAAGATACATGCAATCAGTTCTGGATCGGAGGAGATGTCTATGAATTCCCGATGAAAGCCGAGGAGTTTTTCGACAACGGCTGGGAGATCATCGATATATATCAGGAAGAAGTTAATGCGGATTATCTCCTTGATCCCGAGAGCGTATATGAACTCTGCCTTAAGAAGAACCTTGGGCCCTCAGTAATGACGTGGATATATAACGAATCAGATAAACCGATGCCGGTCTCAGAATGTATGGTAATCTACGTAGCTCTCGCCTGGAATGAAGAGGCACTTCTCCCCGGAGGTGCATTGCTTTCAGCCAAGTACAAGACTTTGGATGACGCCCTGGCAGCATTCAATAAAGATATGACCGAGTTCGATGCTGAGGATGATATCTACGGTTATGAATTCAAAGCTGATAACTGGGAAGAAACATGCGTCGTCAGGATTGATTTCTCTGAGGAACCCGGAGACTATAAAGTCGGCTCTGTTAAGTACTATGCAGTCGACCCAGAACTGATCGAGCAGAAGTAAGATAGTTATAATTTGGATTAGCGTTGCACCCCTTTATTCCGGTTTCGGAATAAGGGGTGCTTTTTGTTGCTGAGTAAAATTCGCAAGTGCCTTGTATAGCCAGTGCTAAAAAAGGACACGATATGATCTCTGATTCGTGTACGAAAAATGCAAAAAACCGAAAAATTGCAAATGTCGGACACAATTTATATTAAAAACGTGTCTTTATTTGACAATGAATAAGCTGAAGAATCAAATGGAGTCAGCAATAAACTTGACAATGTAAAGATAGACGTTATAATCTCGAAATAGACAGTGTCAAGATTGGAGATATCATGAAGAACAAGTTGATTATTGCTGCAATGATAATAGTGGCTATTCCGCTGCTTCTGCTTCTTGCCTGGCTTATAATGAGTCCGGGAAAGATAAGAACTTATTCAGAGCCAAACAGCATATCCGAGAAGTTCGTCATGAATATAAATGGTGCTCCGAACGGATTCTTTATCAACAGTAAGGATATAAACAATCCCGTATTGCTTCTGGTATCGAGTGGTCCCGGAACAGACGATTATGTATTCACGGATAAATATAAGGACATGCATATCGAAGATGAGTTTACGGTCGTATATTGGGACTACAGGTATATGGGCATTGCGTATAACAAAGACTTCGATGTGGACAGTGTAAATATCGATAATCTTCTTAATGATGCGAATACAGTAACCAAGTATCTGAAAGAACGGTTCAATAAAGATAAGATCTACATTATGGGATTCTCGGGCGGCAGTCATATCGCACTTATGGAAGTACAAAGACATCCGGAGAATTATTACGCATACATCGGTATGGCGCAGTGCGTTACCGACTCTGAAGAAAACGATACGATCATGTATCATTTCATGAAGGATGTTTTCGGAAAGAGGGGAGATACTAAAAATCTTAAGAAACTTGAAGATTCTGTCGAGCATCTTGACAGTGGTAATATTAAGTTTAAGGATTGGTATGTATATGTTGCTCTTCTTCATGAAGCCGGCGGCGGAACGATCTATAATCAAAGTGAATTTGAAGGTATCGTCTGGCCGATAATTACATGTAAGTGTTATACGGTAAAAGAGAAGATTAACTACGTTACTGCAATGAAGAAGTATCGCACGACTCCTCTTTCTGATGAGCTTGATGATTTCGATTACAGACAGAGCATTACAAGTATTGATGTACCGGTGTTCTTCATTAGTGGTGAATACGATTACAACTGTCCTTGGGAACTTGTGCGTGAATACTGCGATGTAATTGATGCACCGCAAAAAGGATTCTATAAGATCAGCGGAGCTGCACACAGTCCTTTGTGGGAGAATCCTGAAGAGACAGAGAAAGCATTAATTGAGATTAAGGAGATGACTTTAAATGGCTGACAGTTACCATCACGGAAATCTGAGACAGGCATTGATCGATGCTGGAATCAAGATAATAAATGAGAGCGGTGAAGAGAGTCTTTCTCTTCGTAAAGTTGCAGCAGAATGCAATGTATCTCATGCGGCGCCCTACGCTCATTTCAACAGCAAGGAAGAATTGATCGAAGCGATAAAGAGCAGCGTTACCGATCAGTTTATGGAAGAGCTCGAAGCAGGTGTTGCAGAGTGCGCAACTGCTGAAGAAGCGATCCTTGCGATGGGCAGAACTTATCTTACTTTTTTCAGCCGCAATCCTGATTATTTTGTGTTCCTTTTCGGTAAGCAGAATATCAATGCACATCTTCAGATGAATAAAGATTTTAAAAACGATTATCCTCCGTTTGCTTTGCTTAAGCGGATGTACAGACTCTATCTGGAAGAGAAGGGTATTGAGAAGTCTTTTGAAGAACAGGAGATCGATCTCATTAAGATCTGGGCGATGGTTCACGGCATGGCTTCTATCGCATGCATGAAGGGTGTTAAAACTTCATTTAAATGGAACGACCCAGACGAGAGGTTATTGGTATAAACAGGAGGAAACTGTTATGGGTCTTTTCGGATCGAAGAAAGGTAATGCCGGACATTTAAGTTCTTTCAGTTACAGTCCCGGTTACTGCGATATGACCGGTGAGAGCCACAGCTGTGAGCTCAAAAAGAACGATGCGGGTGAGTGGGTATTCATCTGCAGAGACCGTGATGTGCATTCAGATCCGTTTACTATCCTGACCTATTCTGTTTCATCCGGAAGTGCTTCCGAATTTGAAGAATTCATTAAGAAGATAAATTTCATCTCGCTCTCGAAAAGACTTAAGAGCAATGAATTCGTTACTGACTACAGCCCATGGCACTTCACTGTTGTTTTCGACTGTTCTGAAATAGGCGGCAGCAGTTACGATGATTATGGTATTTCACAGTACAGGGTTTATTCACCAATGGACCAGAAACTGATGAAAGAAGTCAAGGAAAGATTCTATGCCCTTAAGGGAGAACTGATCTCCGAAACGACAGAAGATGACTGATAATTTATACCTGTTAGGCTTTCTGTTGTTTAGTCAACATTATTGCATGTAATTGTTTATTGGATTGTCCTGATTCGGCTGTAATAATGAAGCCGGAAGAAGAAATAAAAATGCTTAAGGTTTCATAAGTGGAAAGAAGGGCAAGAAAATGAAAAACATAACAAGTAAGCTTATTGCACTCGGACTTACCGGTGCACTCGCGGTAGTAAGCTTTACCGCATGCAGCAAGGCAAAGGAAACAACAGCAGATACGGTAGTTGAGAAAATGAGCGGAGACAAAAGAGTAGGCGGCTGGTCCGTTCCTCAGGATACAAAGATCACAGAAGAGGAACTTAAGATCTTCAACAAGGCGATCGAAGGACTTACAGGTGTCGGTTATGAACCTGTAGCCTATCTCGGTTCCCAGGTTGTCGCAGGAACAAATCACTGCTTCCTTTGCAAATCCACAGTTATCTATCCCGGAGCAACGAACCGCTACACGCTCGTATATATCTACGAGAAGTTTGACGGAACAGAAGAGATCCTGAAGTTCGACGATGTTACACTTCCCGGAACGGCAGATGCGGACGGCACACCCATCGCAGGCGGATGGAGCTATGCAGAAGATCCGGCAGTAGAGGGTAAAGTATCCGAAGTAGTCGGTAAGGCAACAGGAAAGCTCTTAGGCGCTGAGTACGAGCCCGTCGCTTATATCGGCAGCCAAGTCGTTGCAGGAATGAATCATGCGGTCTTATGCAGGGTAACAGCAGTCTCTCCCGATGCTGAGAGCGGATACGCACTCGTATACATTTACGAGGATCTGAACGGCGGAGTTGAGGTGCTGGAGATCAACGAGATTACACTTTCGATCGACGCATAATAAATATACGGAAGAAATCTAACAAATTCCCTCTGTTTTGTGGTAAAATTTCTTTAACAATTTGGAAGGCTATTTGCTTTTCCTGTTAGAGAGATCGGGTAATCACAACAGGGGGAATCATTATGAAGAGATTATTGGCACTGGTACTTGTAGGCGCAATGTCACTGGCATTGTTCGGATGCGGCAAGAAAGATTCCGGAAGCGGTAAAAACCGTGATGAAGATGATAAGCCTAAAGCTACGACTGAAGAGGTAGAAGACGACGAATACGGAGATGATTCCGGAATCGGTTTCTCACAGAAAGGCGAGAAAACCGCATTTTCTGTCAGTGCTGATATCGAGCTGACACAGGGTGCTTGGATGGGCTTTATTCCCGGTGCAAAGGGATACAAGGATGAAGAGGAAGCAGATGAATACGATGTCCTCTACACATATATCGAAAACCCTGAGAAAAAGGATTCCGAAGATTATATCTTCCAGTTTGATAATGATTCAATAAATGCCTTGGATGACGGAGATTACATCATTGTCCTTTGTGATGACGATGACAACGGAAAAGTCATTCTTTATATCCCTGCAGTTATCAAGGGTTCAAAGGTAACCTGCGATTTCGATAAGATCGTTATCAACTGATAAGGCACGAATCTTATGACCATTCTCAAAGCTGAACAAAAAGACCTTCAGGAGATCCTGGAGCTTCAATATCTCGCTTATCAGAGCGAGGCGGCTTTGTTTGGCAATAAAGATATTCCGCCGTTGAAGGAAACGATCGAAGAACTGACTGAAGAATTCAATAAGGGCACGATCCTGAAACTGGTAGAAGACGGTAAGATTATAGGTTCTGTCAGGGCATATGCGAAGAACGGGACTGCATATATAGGAAAGCTCATGGTCCATCCTGATCACAGGTGCAAAGGCTATGGAACGCTGCTCTTAAATGAGATCGAGAAATGTTTTCCTGACTGCAGGTTTGAACTCTTTACGAGCACGAGAAGTGAAGACAATATCCGTCTTTACCAGAAGCTCGGTTACATAATATTTGACCGCAAAGAGATTACTGACGAGCTGGTTTTCGTATACCTGGAAAAACAGTAACTGTCATCCGGCTTTTTTATAGATAGTTCCGTCGTAGGCGAAAAGGACATAGATGTATTCGTCCGTGCCTTTGATGTCCCATACGAACTTGGGGTCTTTTTCCTGGTCATTCTTTATATAAACGACTGAACCGAGATAATGGCCTTTGTCGGAAGCCGAGTAATCATTGGCGTAGTCTTCGACATAGGTGACGCCGTCTATTACGATCTCATCACTCTCGTATCCGTTGTATGTGCCAATAACGTGATTAATGTCGTAGACGAATTTGATTCCTGCAGCGAGAATTATGCAGGCGATAGAAACAGCGATACAGATTGCAATTCGTCTTCTGTTGCCGCCGGCCTTAACGCCCTTAATGAACAAGATTATGGGCGGTACTACCAATGCGGCAAATAAAGGTGAAAACAGAAATGTAAACCCAGATGAAAACATAATTCCAATTTTTTGATATTAAACGTCTTCGTAAAGAAAATATCCGCCGTGTCCGTTTTCTCTTATCTCTAGGTCGGAAAGTGATGCGCCCAGCATCATCTCACGGGTGTATTTTCCGTCGACCTCATAGGTGTATCCGTCTTTGTCAGTGACATTGAAGGTGAGGGAGAGTTCAAATGTCTCGCCTGTAGTTGCCATGCTCCGGAGCGTCTGTTCTGTAAATTCGAAGTACAGCAATTCGCCTTTCTTAAATACGCTATAGTCAGCATTTCTTGAGCCGCCGATTGAATTGTCCTCTCCGTTGATCTTAAGAACGTAGTCTACGCTTGTGATATTTTCTGCATTACATACGACTTCGATCGTTGCTGCGGGAAGTTCGTAATGGATACCGGATGAACCCCATGATTCAAAACTGCCTGACCTGATGTAGGAGGGAGTATAGATATCCTTGTTCTTCGTGTCTGTTGCCCTTAAGAATTCAGGCTGGTCCATGATGCCGCCGACGTGCTTGATCATGAGATAGTTGTCGAGAGGATCTTCATTAAGTGAATAGATGCGTGTGTTCTTGTCGTCGTCCATGTAACCGACGCATTCTCTGATGGAGTCATCAGACATCTTATCGTTCAGTTTTCCGAAGTAGGAATATGTCCTTCCCTGATAATTGAACAATGTCTCTCCCTGGTCTTTGTCGTAGGAACTTTCAATCGATGTCGCATTTGGAGGGAGCTCCAGGCTGCCGTTATCCCTGTTAAACATTGAACAGCCTGAAAGCAGTACCGCTCCGCACAAACTCACTATCAAAACCTTATTCCATTTCATTTTTTTATTCCCCGCTAATCCCTTGCACTTGTTATGTTGAAGTAATGATACACCTCAAAAACTCGTTTTACAACATAAATTTATCGCAAAACAATAATTATTTGTTGTTTGACTTGACAAAAGAACTTTGCTGTTTCCGGGATATAAAGATTAATTTATACACGCACAGGAACAAAAAAGACTCATTTTCTACAATGCTTATTCATAAGTTGCGTTTATAATCGTCTTATAAGGAATAAGGAGGCTGTATTTATGCAACAGCGAAAAGGTATCTCCATTTTAGGTTACGGATGCATGAGGTTTACAAAGAGCGGTCCCGGCATCGACTTTGATAAGGCCGAGAAGGAATTCATGCGTGCGTTCGAACTCGGAGTTAATTATTACGATACCGCATATATCTATCCGGGAAGCGAAGAACTCGTCGGCCGCATAATCGAGAAGAACGGCATCCGCGACAAGATCAATCTCGCTACCAAGCTCCCGCAGTATCTCATCAACAACCGCTCAGGTCTGGACAAATATTTCAATGAGGAATTAAAGCGACTCAGGACTGATTATGTCGATTACTACCTCATGCACCACATGACAGATTTCCAGCAGTGGGAGAAGCTTCAGGCACTGGGTATCGAAGAGTGGATCGCAGAGAAAAAGAAGAGCGGCCAGATCAGAAACGTCGGCTTCTCTTTTCACGGTGACACAGCAACGTTCAAGAAGATCCTGAACGCATATGACTGGGACAGCTGTCTTGTACAGTATAACTATTTCGACGAGCACACACAGGCCGGCCGCGCAGGCATTCAGGCTGCTGCCGAGAAGGGCGTCAAGGTGTTCATCATGGAGCCATTGCGCGGAGGTAAACTTGTTGACCTTCTTCCAGAAAAAGCCAAGAAAGAAATTGCCAACGAGCGTCACGGAAGGACACCTGCCGAGTGGGCTTTCAGATGGCTCTGGGACCAGCCTGAGATCACATGTGTTTTGTCCGGCATGAACTCCATTGCAATGGTCGAAGAGAACTGCCGCATTGCATCTGAAGCCAAAGCCGGAGATTACGGTCCTGAAGAAAAAGAATTCATAGAGAAGATCAAGTCTTACATTATCGAGAGCACGAAGGTAAACTGCACCGGCTGCAGATACTGCATGCCTTGTCCCAAGGGTGTCGACATCCCTACGATCTTCTCGTGCTATAACCACATGTATTCTGAGAACAAGAGCTCCGGCCGTCTCGAGTATTTCCAGACGATCGGCCTTCGAATGACACCCGCCGATGCCTCGCTCTGCGTTAAGTGCGGCAAGTGTGAGAAGCATTGCCCCCAGAGCATCCCGATCAGGGAAAAGCTCGTGGAAGCAGACAAGCATCTCCGCCCCTGGTGGCAGAAGATCTACCTCAAGGCTGCTCGCCGTGTCATGGTCGGAAAGAAAAAATAAGATAATCACCCGTGCTGATTAAATTCAAATTAACCATTGAAACGTGACATCTTTTCATAAGCTCACGCGGGCACATTGCTTTTGTATCTGCAAGGTGTTACTTTATGCTCAATAGTTCTGAATGCGGAAGGTATTTCCTGACGCGGAAGGCTTTAAGTAAATTTTCATACTTAATTGCTTCAGAACCTTGTTTGCGTTAGAGGCGCAAAAGGAGGTCAAATGGAGACGAGAGTTGCAATTATCGGCATCATTGTCGAGAATCCCGATTCAGTGTCACAGATCAACGACATCCTCCACGAAGTGAGGGATTATGTCGTCGGCAGAATGGGTATTCCTTATCGTGAAAGGAATATCTCCATTATCAGCGTCGTCGTCGATGCGCCGGAGAGCCTGATAAGTTCAGTGTCAGGCAAGATCGGCATGCTCGATGGCGTCTCGGCCAAGATCACTTACTCGAGATTGACCAATGGCATCTGATGTTCAGCGCGTATTAGAAAAGCTCGTTTCAGGCAGAAATATCACCCGCGAAGAGATCATCTTACTTCTCGAAAACCGTAACGGAGAAATACAGTCTTATCTGGCTCAAAAAGCTTCCGCGGTTGCAAGAGAAAACTATGGCAACAAGGTCTTTGTAAGAGGTCTTATCGAGTTCACCAATTACTGCAAAAACGACTGTTATTACTGCGGCATAAGATGCAGCAATAAGAATGCATCCAGATACAGGCTTACCCGTGAAGAGATACTTGAATGTGCTTCCCACGGATACGATCTGGGTTTCAGGACGATAGTCATGCAGGGCGGTGAAGATCAGTTTTACAAAGACGATCTCATAGCGGATATCGTAAAGTCAATTAAGAGTGAACATCCTGACTGCGCAGTCACATTGTCTATCGGCGAGAAGAGTTTTGAATCCTACAAAAAGTTTTTCGATGCCGGCGCGGACAGATACCTGTTAAGACATGAGACAGCAGATGCTGAACACTATGCAAAACTTCATCCGTCTAATCTTTCTTCAGAGAACAGAAAGCAGTGCCTTTTTAACCTCAAGAAGATCGGATTCCAGACAGGTGCGGGATTCATGGTCGGTTCACCTTATCAGACAAATGAGAACATCGCTGACGATCTTTTATTCCTGAAAAAACTCGATCCCGAGATGATCGGTATCGGCCCGTTCATTCCACATAAGGAGACGCCTTTTGCGGACATGACGGCAGGCACGCTCGAACTCACGCTTTATCTGCTGAGCATTATCAGACTGATGCTTCCGACAGTTCTTCTGCCGGCAACAACGGCGCTCGGCACGATCGATCCCAGAGGAAGAGAACTTGGAATACTTGCAGGAGCAAACGTAGTAATGCCGAATCTGTCGCCTGTAAGCGTAAGGAAGAAATACGATCTCTACGACAACAAAATATGCACAGGTGAAGAAGCTGCCGAATGCATGAACTGTCTTAAGAGAAGAATAGAAAGTATCGGCTACGAGATCGTCACCGACAGAGGCGACAACGTCAGATACATTAAAGAACATTAAGCTTCAACATCACATCGATTTATTTAAGAAAGAGGTATGGAATATGTACGATCCTAAATCATTAAAAGCAGAAGAATTCATCGACAACGAAGAGATACTGGAATCTCTTAAGTATGCAGACGAGAACAAGAGCAACGTCGAAGTCATCGACGCCATCCTCGAGAAGGCCAAAGAGCGCAAGGGCCTTTCTCACCGTGACGCATCCGTTTTGCTCGCATGCGACATCCCCGAAAAGAACGAGGAGATCTATGCACTTGCAGAGCAGATCAAGAAGGATTTCTACGGCAACAGAATCGTTCTTTTCGCACCCTTGTATCTTTCCAACTACTGCATCAACGGATGCACATACTGCCCTTATCACGGCAAGAACAAGACCATTCCGAGAGTTAAGCTCACACAGGAACAGATCAAGGCTGAGGTTATCGCATTACAGGACATGGGTCACAAGAGACTTGCGATTGAAGCAGGTGAGGACCCGGTAAACAATCCTATCGAATACATCTTGGAGAGCATCAAGACGATCTACTCGATCAAGCATAAGAATGGTGCGATCAGACGAGTAAACGTTAACATCGCAGCTACTACAGTAGAGAACTACAGAAAGCTTCACGAAGCAGGAATCGGAACATACATCCTCTTCCAGGAAACATATCACAAAGAGTCTTATGAGGTCCTTCATCCGACAGGACCCAAGCACGATTACGCTTACCACACAGAGGCTATGGACAGAGCGATGGAAGGCGGCATCGATGACGTCGGACTCGGCGTTCTCTTCGGACTTGATAAATACCGTTATGAATTTGCAGGTCTTCTCATGCATGCAGAGCACCTTGAGGCAGTTCACGGCGTAGGCCCCCACACGATCTCAGTTCCCCGTCTTTGCCCCGCTGACGATATCGACGTAAACGATTTCTCCAATGCGATTGACGATGATATTTTCGCGAAGATCGTAGCATGCATAAGGATTGCAGTTCCTTACACCGGCATGATCGTTTCCACACGTGAATCACAGAAGTCCAGAGAGCGTGTTCTCCACCTCGGTATCTCACAGATCTCCGGCGGCTCCAGAACATCCGTCGGCGGTTACACACACGAGGAAAGAGTCGACGAGACAGCACAGTTCGACGTATCCGACACGCGTACTCTTGATCAGGTAATGAAGTGGCTCATCGACATGGATTACGTTCCTTCATTCTGCACCGCTTGCTACCGCGAAGGCAGGACCGGCGACAGATTCATGGCCCTCTGCAAAGCAAAGCAGATCCAGAACTGCTGTCTGCCTAACGCCCTCATGACACTTAAGGAATATCTCGTTGACTACGCATCTCCCGAGACACGTGAAGTCGGCGAAAAGCTCATCGAGAAGAATATTCCTGACGTTACAAACGAGAAGGCACGTGCAGTTCTCCGCGACAGACTTGTTGCGATCGAGAATGGTGAGCGCGACTTCAGATTCTGATCTTTCGAAAGAACGGGCGCACTATTGCGACTTGAGGGCGGAAAAGTTCAGTCTTTTGTTCCGTCTATAGACTGAACTTTAGACTGAAAAATCGCGTCAAACACAAAAAGTTCAGTCAAAACTTCCGTCTGGAGACTGAACTTTTGACTGAACAATGGAGTCCGGCAACCCTGATTTTTCGAAGGAACCCTCAGCGGAAATCTGAACTTGAAACAATAAACAGAGGTTAATTATGGAACGCACACACATTGCTTTTTTCGGGCGCCGCAATGCAGGCAAATCGAGCCTTGTAAACAGGTTTACTTCACAGGAACTGTCGATCGTATCTGATGTTGCAGGTACGACGACCGACCCTGTCAGAAAGACCATGGAGCTTCTTCCGCTGGGACCTGTCGTGATAATTGACACGCCCGGAATCGACGACGAAGGACAGCTCGGTTCGCAAAGGATCGAGAGGAGTTTTCGTGTGATCGACGAGACTGACATTGCCATTCTCGTTGTAGATGCAAGTGCGGGTTTGGGCGACGACGAGAAGAGCCTGATCGATGCTTTTACCAAGCGCAAGATCCCTTATCTTGTCGTGTTCAACAAGAGCGATCTAGATGTCACCATTCCGGAGGTTGAGAATTCAATGTCCGTTAGCGCCCTTAAAGGTGAAGGCATTGAGGAGCTCAAGGAAAAAGTTGCAGTCATCATCCGTGAACGCAAAACGCGTCCCCTTGTATCCGATCTCGTTGATGAAGGCGACCTTGTAGTGCTCGTCGTTCCCATCGACAAATCAGCGCCGAAGGACAGACTCATCCTTCCGCAGCAGATGGTAATAAGAGATCTTTTGGGCAAGGGCGCGATCCCTGTAGTCGTTAAGGATACAGAGCTTGCAATAGCTCTCGAAAAGGTCGGCAAGGTAAGAATGGTCATCACCGACAGCCAGGCTTTCGGCAAGGTGTCGAAGATCGTACCTCCTGATATCCCTCTTACATCGTTTTCTATCCTGATGGCAAGATTCAAAGGCATCCTCGACCAGTCAATAGAAGGCGCAAACATGCTTGATAAACTTGAGAGCGGAGCCAAGATCCTCATCAGCGAAGGCTGTACACATCACCGCCAGTGCGAAGACATCGGAACAGTTAAGCTCCCCGGCTGGATCAGGGAATATACCGGCAAGGATTTTGAGTTCTCGTTTACTTCAGGACTCGAGTTTCCCAAAGAACTGTCGGGCTTTGATCTCATAATCCACTGCGGAGCGTGCATGCTAGGTGAGACCGAAGTTGCGAGCCGTTACCGCAAAGCATCTGAACAAGTCGTGCCCATGACGAATTATGGTATAGCCATAGGTAAGATGAAGGGAATACTTGCACGGGTTATCGATTTCTGAATATGAATTTGCTAAAGGGATGCTGTTAACGGCATCCCTTTTTCGCCATGTTGCAACTTTACGTACCTAAAAACGAAAATGTTCGTTTAGGTACGTAATCTTCTTGGTTTTGACACCTGACAAGTGTTCCATTTACGTACCTGAAAAGGGAAAATGCAAAATAGGTACGTAAATTTCTTTTTGAAAACGTCAGATGACTGGCTAATTTACGTACCTAAAACAGAAAAAGACTTTTTAGGTACGTAATTCTCGAAAATTAGTCTTATGAATTTAGGAATTTTACGTACCTAATTGAAGAAAATGTTTTTCAGGTACGTAAACTTTGAAGTGCTTTACTTACTGAAATTCGAAAAACTGATTTCAGCAAGTAATTTCCTCATCTCGATAGTTTTATAGCAGCCAAGTGTGCTACTTCATGAACTGCATATTCGATGACAAGTATTGCTGTAATAAGGGCAAGCAGTCCCAAAAGGTAAAACTTTTCGCCGGTAAGGCTAAGCAGCCATTTCAGTGGCGTATCAGAAGGCGGGTAAGACAGGAACATGTAGTTCTGGCCTGTCCTGCTGTTAAAAAGGTATATCGGAGGAACCGTGATAAGCAGGAAAAGATATGAGTACCAGAAATGTCTGAAAGTTACATATATCTTTCCGCGGAAGAGGAAGACCAAGGATATAAAAACGGTCAGTGAATGAGTAAAGAAGCAGAGCAGTGGCAGATAAGACCAGAAAGGTCTGTAGGTCCAGTCCGGGAAAATAAGTGCAGCGACGGATCCGGGCATGATCAGCACCAGGGATATCTCGGCAAAGAACGACTGGATCTTTCCACGCGATAAAACAGCAATCAGGTTAACGAATAATCCGAGATTGCAAAGGTGAAGCGGCAAGAAGCCAATGATGTCGCCTCCTTCTCTTATGAGCAGGATATCCTGGACCACTTCACCTGCAAGTGCTGCTATGGACAGGAGGATTACTGCGATGGAAACTTTCTGTTTTGACAGATTCCGCATGAACAGAAGCCCTGCAGTAATTGCAACAGCGATAAAAATGAGCATTCCGATGTGCTCGGGACAGAAGTGCCTGAATGAGTCCATCTGTAAACCGCTTTCGTTATAGATTGATTTCATTGTATCACTTAGATTTTTGCGCATGAACAAGGTGTGTGCAAAAAGAGCAATTCAAATAGCCGATACTACAACATTATTCCCATATGCCCGTTGCATTTTAGTTAATCGTTTTCATCAGTTAACATGCTCAAAGTGATATTTTTACATAGGGTTTTATACCCGGGATAATAACATAGAGGTAAAAACAATGAAGAAAACGATACTTACAAAGGCTGTCTCATTAGCGCTCTGCGCTTCCATGGCTGTATCTTTTGCAGCCTGCGCGGCAAGCGGCACTAAAGAGACAGAAGAAGAGACAACTCTTATCTCAAAGCCTGAGAATGACGGAACGACGGAAACCTCTGAAGAGACTTCTGAGACTACACCAGAGACAACAGCTGAAGCGACTACGGAAGCTTCAACCGAGGCTACGACTACGGAGACAACGGCTCCGAAGGTCAATCCTTATGAGAGATTCATTGAAGATTACGTGAATGCAATAAAAAACCATTCGGACACATGGTATTACGGACCTGATTACGATGGTGATACAGTTATTCCGCCGGAAGGCACGGTCGGACTTCTTGTCATACAGGACCGCGAATCTGTCAGCTATACGCTCATGGATATTGATAAGGATGGTACGGATGAACTCATTTTCGGAAGTACATGTGTGATGGGAGATGGGACCTCCTTGGTGAACGTTACCGGTGTTGTTGTCATGACCGGTGAAGACGAGTATAAGATCGTTGCGGCAGGCTGGGACAGAAGCACCCTCACTTATGTCGGCGGAGTCATGTTCGTTAACTCCGGATCAGGTGGAGCAGCCCTTCATGTCGACACGATTTATCAATATAACAGTGTTACAAAGTCGATGGATACGGTATGTGAGCTCATTACCGAGTATGAAGGGGAAGATGCTGACGGAATTCCGATTCCGCGGTATTCTTTGTTCGAAGGTGACAATTATCACTACAACTCGTCATCGGCTTATGAGAGTGGAGATGCCACCTGCCACGATGATGAAGCTCTGAGCAAATTTAACCAGATGCGTGATACCGCCTGCCAGAACATGAATGACATCCCGGAAATCGAGTGGAACAAAGTCCCGCTTAATTAAGAATTAAACACAGAAAATACAAGGCCCCGGACTGATTGCGTTTCAGGCTTCTTTATTTGCTCCGTGAGTTCAACATGAGTTCAAAACGTTTTTTAATAGAATAACCAGAAGATTATTTCTAATGTGTTCTGATGTCTCTAAATGTATGCGTTATTCATTCGGTAATCCGCGTAACCTATAAATGGATTTCCCCTGAACTATATGAATATTGTCAGATTTCTTGGCGATTGTCCAGCAGCCTCTAGGAACCACCTTGTTGGTAAACAAAAAAACATATTCCTTATGCCTTTTACAGGAGAATGGATACGAATATACATATTTATTATGGCAATTATAGTATTTCTTATTTGTTCAGAAATACGAATTGGCTATACATGATTACAATAAATGATACGCTTGAAATGTGCTTTATTTGCTGTGTGTTAACAGAATTATTGCAAAACAACATTGCAAATGTTATTATGCTAAAAACATGTTATCGAGGCAAAATAATGATCAAGCATCAAAGAAAGATATTCGGAATTAAATTCGATGTTGAAAGGATAAACCCTGTAGGACTTCCTCTGTATTTGACGGCAGGTCGTTCGTTTTGGCGATATACATACTCTGGTATGAGTTTTATCATTGTTAACATTCCAAACGACGAGAAGTTTGGTGTTATTGCATTTGAGAAACAACGTGCTTTGCTGGAAAAGAGATTTGAATCACCGGTTGCATTTAGTTTTTCCTATATAAGCGGAAGGCAAAGGGATAGTTTGATCGAAAAGAACATTCCATTTATTTCTGATGCCAAACAATTATACCTTCCGTTTTTGGGAGTGATGTTAAGTGATCGGTTAGTACAGCAAAAGCGGATCAATGCAGAAAAAATGATGCCGGTAACACAGGCTCTGTTTCTACATATACTTTATAACAGCAATAACAAGCCAATGCTGAAGAAGGATGCTGCAGAATTTCTGTGTGTTACGAGAACTTCCATCACGAGAGCCAGTGATCAACTATTATCCATGGATTTGATCAATCAGGATATGATTGGAAAAGAATGCTATATGATGCCGGTGATGACGGGAAAGGAATTATATAAAAAAGCAAAGCCGTTTCTTATAAACCCGGTGCAGCGCGTAATTACAACAGACAGTGATTTTGATTGTTATCCTTTTTCTGGCGAATCGGCCCTTTCAATGTGTTCTATGCTCAATGCTCCCAAAATTCCGGTTAGGGCAATATATAAATCAGATGTTGATATAAATGAAATATCTGAAATAGATGTCAGGTGGTCATCTGATGACAGTGCTGTAAATTTGGAGCTTTGGAAATATGATCCAAGATTATTTGAGAAAAAAGGAGTTGTTGATCCTGTCTCTTTAGCAATGTCTTTAACAGAAAATGTTGACGAAAGAATAGAGGCATCTATAGAGGAATATTTGGAGGAATATGAATGGTAGTAGGAATTGATAATTTTATAGAGAGATTTAAGGATTATACTGACTGCTATACCATTATTGGCGGAGCAGCCTGTGACATCCTGATGACTGAAGCGAATATTGATTTCAGAGCAACCAAAGATATCGATATGATCGTCATTATGGAGGCCCGATATAAAGAATTCACTAAAGTGCTATGGGACTATATTCTTGAAGGCGGATATCGGTTTGGCTGGAAGAATAGTGATGAAGTGCATTTTTACAGGTTTACTGAACCGAAACCCGGGTATCCGTTAATGATCGAATTGTTTTCAAAAGAACCGGACTATATTAGTGATGTCCCTACAGGGATAGTTCCGCTTCATATTGATGATGAGACTTCAAGTCTTTCTGCAATCCTTTTGAATGAAGATTTTTATAATTTTATGTTGAAGGGGCGCAGAACAATACTTGGGGCAAGCGTGCTTGGAGCCGAGTATCTCATACCGTTTAAGATGTATGCGTGGCTTGATCTGAAAGACAGAAAAGCCCGTGGTGAACACGTTAATGAAAGAGATTTGAAAAAGCACAAGTATGATGTGTTTAGACTACTACAAATAGTGGAACTGGGAAAGAAGATTGAAACAACAGGAAATGTTAACGAGGCAGTGCGAAGATTTTTACAAGAGATTAGGGATGTGAAAATCCCGCTAAAACAAATAGGCCTTTCTATTGATATGAATGAAGCCATAGTTTTTTTGGAATCGATCTATATTTGACACTAGAATTTACTTTATCCCTGCGTTTTATACTTTATCCCCGACATCTTCAATGGATGTTGCGTGGAACACATTAATATAATTGACAATATAATTATATATTCATAATTATTTTTCGAGGCAGCTATGTTGAGAATTGCGATTTGTGAGGATGAAGAAAAATATCTCGAACTGGAGAAGAATATTGTATCAACATATCTCAAACAAAAGGGATTGTCTTTTAGCGTGACGGGTTTTTCTGCTTGCGAGAGTTTGCTTGAAGATAAAGTTCAGTTGGATATTTTTGACTTAATTATTCTTGATGTTGAGATGAAGGGGATAAATGGAATCGCGGCAGCAAAAATGATACGAGAAAAGAATGATAAGGTGCAAATCGCCTTCATTTCAGCTCATATGTGCTATTCTACGGCTGGATATCACGTAAGGGCTATAAGATATATATTAAAGGACAAAGATGATTTTGAGAAATATCTTCAAGAGTGTCTCGACCGCTTTTTGGAAACGATAGATCAAAACGAAAGAGAAATAACACTTGACTTTACAATAGGAAAAAGAACTTTAAAAGTATCTGATATTGTTTATCTGAGGTCATCAGGAAACTATACCGTTTTTGTAGTTTCATTTGAGTCACAGGAGACATATTTGCTCCGTAGCACACTCAAAAAGATGACAGATATAATGCAAGCGTTTGATTTTGTTCCGGTTAGCTCTAAAGAAACAGTTAATCTTTGTCATGTCAGATCATTATCAAGATATAATATGGTTTTGGATAATGGAACAGAAATCTCGATTTCACAGAAAAAGTATAATGACGTATATCGCACATATACTCTTTTTAGAGGGAAAAACTTATGACAGAGAATATATTGGGGATAATTCTTACGTTGCTTTATACACTGATGAATTATGCGTTCTTAAGAAGTGTATTGAAAAGAAAAGCTGATAAATCAGTAGATTATATATTGATTTTTTCTTTGTTTGTATTAAGTGCTTTTGCTTCGATATTATTACGACCGGTTCCTATAGTAAAGATGGTACTGGTAATAGTTGCTACCATAGTTGTAACAGTTATTGTATTCAAGATATCAATAAAGAAAAGTATTCTTGTTAACTTAATCTATAGTGGTATATATACCTCTGTAGAAATGATTGCGTTGTTGATTTTGCAGAAAGTTATCAGAGCTAATGAAATATCCGAGATAACAGATGAAAACGGAGCATTTATCGCTGAATTGATATGCCAATTTATTGTTCTAATAATCATTATAATTTTGAGTGTTGTCTTTAAGAAAAATACACTTTCTAGTTTGGATTTCAAAGGATGGTTGATATTTGCGCTATTCCCTTTATTTACTCTTGTAACAATAGTTGTATTGATATATGGTGCAGAGAATAGACAAATAGGGGATATGTTTTATAAGATGGTTTTCTTTGCAACCGGCTTGCTTTCGCTTAATTTATTGCTGTTTTTGTTGCTTGATAATGTTATAAGACGTGAAGGTAGAATCCGAGAAAAGGAAATGCTGATAGAACAGTCTGAACATTTAAACCAAATGTATCGGTCTTTGTCAGAAGAGCGAGAAAAACAAAAAGCCCGCTCTCATGACTATCTGAATCATTTACAGGTCATGCTTATGCTTGCTCGTGAAGGCAAGTTAAGTGAAGAAATTCAATATATTGAAGAACAGCTCGGACAGGAAATGCATAGTGTGGATATTATTGATACCGGTAACACACTGATCAATGCTGTTTTAAATATAAAATACTTTGAGGCCAAAGAAAAAGGTATCGTTATTCCTTTTATTGCCGATGAATTAACAGGCTTGCATATTAGCGACAGTGATTTGGTGACAATCCTCACAAACATTCTGGATAATGCAATTGAGGCTGTTCAATTGTGTGATGATAAGAGAATAGTATTCAAGATTATTAAGGATAAAGATATGCTCATAATTGATTCCTCTAATCCTTATGTTGGACAGATTCCAGATGGTGAAACCGTTAAAACAACTAAACAAGACAAGGATAATCACGGATATGGAATAGCTAATATCCGGCAAACCGTAGAATCGAATAATGGCAATTGTTTTATCGAAACTCAAGATGGTATTTTTCATATAACAATAGCCATTCCATTTGCATGATTTTTACTCTGTCCCAAGATATTTTACTTTATCCCTGGAAGCTTTCGATTTAATTGATTGGTAATTCTGTGTGTTTGTATCATCCCATTAACGGGAGACAAGCATTATGGAATATCTATCATTATTACTCGCTGATCGAATGATTAAATGTCAAGTCATCGAAGAAGATGATAAGAAGTACTATGCTTATTCTATTCAGTTGTTATTGGAAAAAATCACAGGCATTCTTCTGATTAGTGGTTTTGCTTTGGTCTTTAAATCGTTGGTTGAAGTTTTAATATTTCTGATTACCTTCTCTCTGATTCGAGTACATTCAGATGGTATACATTGCAAAACCAGTATTGGTTGCTTTATATCATCTGTAATAGTATCTCTTTCTACAATCCCGGTTTCATCGGTATTAATGAAATCACCTGTAATTTGTCAGGGGGGGGTGATATTATCAATGATTTTTATATTTTGCATTGGTACGATCAGAAACCCCAATTTAGATCCTTCGGAGCAGGAGCTCAGTCACCTTAAGAAGCATTCCCGTATAGGGGTTTCGATTGTCGGATCAATCGTTATAACACTTTTATTTCTATTTCCTCTTAATCATTTTGTGTATTATTCAGCTCTTGGTGTTCTTTATAATGCCTTGAGTTTGATGATAGTGAAAATTAAAGGAGAGGAGGTAGTAAATGATGAAAAAGAAGACGTTTGAGAAAAAGCTTCTCGTTCAAGTTGAGAAGGTGACTCGAAAGAACGCTAAGGGTTCACGTATGGATCCTGAACCGCCGTGGCCTACATGTCCGATGATATTACATCAGCCTAAGAGACCTAAGAAATAAAGGTCATGCATTAATAACGAGAGGTTAATGTCATTGATTTAAAGAAGGAAAAATTAGGGTTGCTTAGCAACTTGATTGTTCCATTACCCTGCAGATGGATTTTGTCTGCAGGGTAATAAATGAATAAACAAAATAATTAGTAATATTATTGGCCTTTGTTTTTCTGTCAATTATTGGTAATTTATTTGAAGGTAAAAAGGAGCTTTGTATGCAGTATTTGTTTTCGCGAAAAGTAAAGTTTATTAGTGCTATTTTAGTTGCGGCTTTGTTAGTCGGAGTTCTCCCATGGCGGGAACTTAGTGCTGATGCTTTGACTCATGGCGAATACGATGCATACCCATTCGAGATCACATACGATCAGAACTCCACTTGGGGATACAGTACACAAGGCCAGTATACTGTAACTAATATATCTGAATATGAAGTGTCTTCGTGGACGCTTGAGATAGATTACCCCGGTGATGTAGTTATTTCCAATATATGGAATGCAGCAGACATTACTGACTATAGTTCTAACGGGACTATCACCGTAACATCTGATGTATCGATCCCTGCAGGTGAGAGTTATACATTTGGACTTATCGCAGACGGAACGGAAAGTGCACCATCAGCTCCGGCAGATGTAAACGTTGTACAGTTTGTATCAGATGAACCCACAGCAACGCCTACACCTGCTGCAGAAATAACATCAGCACCTGAAGATGCCGAACCGACAGTATTCCCTTATGCGATATTTGCTGCAAGCACAACAGACGATTTTACCTTCCAGGGCTGGAAGTCAAATATCACAGGTGACATTTATTCGGGAAGAGACTTCCTTTATCAGGGTTCTGAACTCCATATGGCTGGATATGCCAGAACGGTAGGCTCAGTACAGCCTGCCGGCTGGATAACTGACATGACAGGCGCTGAAGAGCATATTGCTCCGCTATCAATACCTGACTGGTCAGAATCAATCTATGCCAAAGAAGATATGTTGCCTGAAATACCGGAGGATAGTTTTACATCACAGACGAGCATTGTTGCTAACGGCTATTACTATACCGAAGATGACCTAACGATAAGCAGTACCGACTTTACGGGAGATGCTGTTATCGTTGCCAAAGGCGATATCACATATAACGTTGACAGCTTGAATTCAGATGAAGAGTTCGAGGGAAGAGTCCTTCTGTATTCAGAAGAAGGAAATATCACATTAAACGGAACAGAAATAGAGATCAACGGAATACTCTATGCTCCGAACGGCAGAGTATCAATAAATGCATACGATACAACGATCAACGGCAGGATAGTAGCTGATAAGTTCAGTTACAGCGGTTCTATCCTCAATGTAACAGCAGATCCTTCTGACCTTCAGCTTGTCATGGAACTTCCCGATGTAACAGTAACCGCATCCTGCGAAGAGGCTGATATCGGAGATGAAGTATATTACACCATTGAGATACCCGAGGATAACGTATATGAGATCCTCTACAGGCTTAACGGTACAGAAGTCACTGTAACCATACCTGATGACGAAGACGAGCCTGTCAGATATTACCTTGATACAAGTGAACCGGGTGAGTTTACATTCGAAGCATATGTTGCTTTACCGTATGGCGAGTTCATTTTAGACAGCGATACAATTACAATCGTTGTTCCGGAACCTACATCGACACCAACATGTACACCTACGGAAGTGCCAACTGCAACACCTACGGCAACAAGTACTCCTACATCTACACCTGTACCTACGGTTTCTAATACACCGGTTCCGACTGTTACCAACACACCTACCGCTACTCCAACGGTAACGAGTACGCCAACCTCTACACCGGAGCCTACAGCAACTAATACTCCTACGCCAACTGCTACAAGTACGCCGACCTCAACACCAACAAGTACACCTACCAATACACCCACAAGTACGCCGACTGCAACTCTTTTGCCGACGGCAACTGCTACACCTACAGCATCACCTACACCTACGGCAACACCCGTTCCGTTTGCAGAAAAGTATGCTATTTATTCTCAGGGAGACCCCAGATATAACTATCAGGAATACTTTGAACCTGATAATTGGACAATTAAAGAGGCAAGTTCGGTTTCGAGCACCTGCATTGCGCATGCCATAAGTGTTATTTGGTATGAGGGAACCGCAACTTCCAATTTTTATAGAGAGTTTTCACCAGACTATTCATTTGCAGCCAGGTTTACATACAGCCGCCCTAATTGTTCTGGCAATACAGCTATTTTTAGTCTTGGTAACGGTAATGGAAAAAGTATAGATATCCAGATCGACATGAGTAAGAGCAGGGGACACCGCTGGAAGGATGCCTATGGTCAAGGAGAGTGGCAGACCGGTGTTGAACCTTATGATGCAATGATCGGTATCAATCTGGATAGAAACGGCATGGACGATTATGCCATGGCGGAATATCTTCCTTTTCTCGAGCAGAATACGGTGCATGAGATTTGGCTGGAATATGACGGAAAGGCAGAAGTCCTTTACGTTTATGTTGCTACATACGATGCGGATGGTAATGTTACAAAACCTGATACGCCTACGTTGCTCTTGAATATAAGTCTCGAAGAGCATTTTCAGGGTGATCACAGATTATATCTGCAAACATTCGGTGAAACCGGATACACACTTTCAACTGCAACAAACATATATTTTTATGGTGTTGAAATCGATCCGTATCCGGATATACATGCTAAACATAGTGACGATATAGAGATATATGGCACTTTCGATAAAGAGCGTCACGAAGTTGGCGATGAGATAAGTGTTGTTGGACGGGTTAACCCGGATATAGATGTCGATTCTTCTAAGATTTCCGTATTTGATGAAGATGGTAATATAGTTCACGAGACATCTATTGATATATCTGATTACTATAACGAGATTGCAACCATTGATACTACAGGTTGGAATCCCGGTAACTATACATTGGAAGTATCTGTTACAGATACAGACAATAATGTACATACAAAGGAAGCGACATTTAACCTCGAGCCAGAAAAGATCCGTCTCGATATTGACAGAGCTGTAAAACACGATGGAAAGATCGATATCTATGGAACAGCGGATTTCCTTGAAAGCGGAACATATGAATTAAGATATTATATTGATTCTGATACCAGCTGGGAGAATATAGCGACTGTCAGTGAGGATAGGATCGATGGTATTCTCGGCAGTTTAGATGCCGGAGATTATCCTTATTCTGAAATATTGTTAGATCTTGTTGCGGTTTCTGAAGACGGATACATAAAGAGAGTATCAAAGCAGCTTGTTATTGTGGTTGTAACACCAACTCCTACCGTAACACCGACAGGCACTCCCACGACTACACCTACAGTAACACCCACACCTACACCGATAGTCTTTACGGAGGATGAACTCTTCGTAGATATCGATGACAGCCAGGACGGTAAAGACATTACGTTCATTACCGATATCACGGGAACAGTAAAAGGAACACTGCTTCAGGACTATACCTTTGAAGTGTTCCCTGTAGGAAGTGATACTGCTGTTTACAGTAAAGCCGGTACGGAAGCCATAGAAGACGGAACGTTGGGAACCATAGATCCTACGCTTCTCATGAACGGTTACTATAAAGTCGTACTAACCGGAAATACAGAAGATGCGTATATCAGAGACGAGATAGTCGTGCTTGTAACAGGTCAGGCAAAGATCGGTAATTACAGCATGACTTTCCTTGACATGACTCTTCCCGTATCCGGATTGCCTGTCGAGGTATACAGAACATACGACAGCAGACAGAGAACTCAGCTTGGTGATTTCGGCTACGGCTGGGACATGACCATCGGCGGCCCCAAGATCTCCGTAAGTAATCCATTGGGAAAGAATTGGGGAACAGAATTAAGACAGACTTTTGGTGTGCCTTTGTACTATTGGCACGAAGAACACCCACATGAAGTATATATCGATTGGGGTAACGGAGAGACCGAGATCTTCAGTCTTGTGCTTGATCCGGAAAAGACCATGAGTCCTTATAACTGGATGGATATCTCTGCTTACTTCATAAACAAAACCGGTAACGGAGATACATTAGAGATATTAGATGAGCATGAAGGTCTTATCTATGCCGAGAACAGCCTGTTCTATGCCAATATGCAGGCGTTCGATCCCCAGTATTTCCTGCTTACAAGACCTGACGGAGTGAAGTATTACTTTACGAAGGAGTTTGGTCTCTTCAAGGTAGAGGATACATATGGCAGGACAATAACATTATCGATTAACGGAATAGAGTATTCAGAAGGCGGTTCTATTACCTTCAATAGAGATGGAGAAGGAAAGATCACGTCCATATCTGACGGTATCAATACAGTCTCATATACGTACGATGCTAATGGCGACCTTATCAGTGTCAACGATATCGGCGGATACGATACATCGTTTGCATACGATAACGGACATTACATCACAGGCATAGCCTCAGATGACGGCACGACTATCGCCATGAATGAATACGATGACGAAGGCCGTTTAACAGCAACAATAGATTCTGACGGCAACAGGATCGAGTTTACACACGATCTGGATGCAAGGCGTGAAGTTACGACGGACAGGCTGGGCCACAATACTATCTATACATACGATGAGAGAGGCAATGTCCTTACTGTAACGAATGCCAGAGGATATACGACAACATATACATATGACGGCCAAAACAATAAGACATCAGAGATAAGACCTGACGGAACGACGTTCACATATACATACGACGGTAAAGGCAATCTCCTGACAGCAACAGACGATCACGGAAGGACAATCTCCTGTGATTACAGTTCTAAGGGAGAACTGCTTACAATGTCAGCTATGGGCGTAACAGAGCTGACGATGTATTACGACGATCACGGTAACCCGGTATCTGCTACAGACAGCTCAGGTAATACCCAGGAATACAGTTACAGCAACAAGGGCGAACTGACAGGCGTATCCGATTCTTTGGGCGATGTCATGTCAATGACGTATAACGGCGACGGACAGGTAACATCAATAACCAATGCCGAAGGCATGGTAACGAACTTTACATACGATGCCAAGGGAAGGCTTTCAACAAGGAGCATCACATATCAGGGCAGCACAAGGACTGATACGTATTCTTACGATAACTCCAACAGGGTTACGAGGATAGATTATGCAGACGGCAATTATGTATCTTATGCCTATAACCAGGCAGGAGATGTCATCTCTGCAACCGACAGTCAGGACAGAACGGTATATTACTCGTACGATCTTTATGGCAACTTAACAGAGATCTCATATCCCGACCATACAACGGAGTCTTTTACATATAATGCCGAAGGCTGGAACCTGACAGCAACTGACAGGTTAGGCAGGACTGTTGAGTTCTCTTATGATGCTGTAGGAAATGTTACGAGGAAGACATATCCTAACGGAACATATGAGACGTATACATACGACAGCTGCGACAGACTGATAACTGCAACTAATGTATATGGAGCGACTACCACATACGATTACGACTATCTCGGAAGAAATACAGAGATAACTGATGACGACGGCAACACGGTATCTTATACATATACCGACAGAGGTAATGTTGCTTCTGTAACGGATGCCAAAGACAATACATATACCTTTACATACGATAACAACGGTAACCAGACATCAGTAACGTATCCTAACGGAAGCACGTTCTCATCCGATTACGATGTCAGGGGAAGACTGACATCCGAAAGTGATGCGTACGGCAATACTACAACATACGATTACGATGAGATGGACAGGCTCGTAAGAGTAACTGATCCTTTGGATGGAACCTGGGAGTATGAATATGACGATCTCGGCAATGTTACTAAGGTAACGGATGCTCTGGATAACGAGACATATTACAGTTACAACATTAACGGACAGGTAACAGAAGTAACAAATGCTGCAGGCAATACTGCTACTACAGATTACGATACTTATGGCAGAGTTATCTCCACGACAGACTTCGGCGGAACCGAGACAACATACGAGTACGATGAGTATGACAGAGTTATCTTAACGACCACAGATGGCGAAGAAACATCGTATACATATGACGAATATGGATACCTGATCGAAGTAGAAGATCCTACAGGAACGATATACTACGATTACAATTCCGACGGATTCTTATCAAGCGTAACAAACGCTGCAGGAGAGACAATTTCTTACGAATACAATAACGGATATCAGCTCTCAAAGATAACGATAGACGGACAGGATAACGAATATGGTTATGACAGCAAGGGAAGACTGGTCTCCGTAACCGACAGCGAAGGCACGACAACATATACGTACGATATTAACGGTAACAGGGCAAGTACCACATATCCTAATGGTGTAGTAACGACATATGAGTACAACGATATCAATGTGCTCACAAGACAGATAAGCAAGGATAGTACCGGAACTGTAATAGTAAGCTTTGAGTACACGATAGGTGACAACGGAGAGAGATTATCCGTAACAGAGCTTAACAGGACAGTTGAATATGAGTACGACGAGCTTAACAGACTGACAAAAGAGACAGTAACAACAGGTTCTACAGTCTCAGTAACTGAATATACGTACGATGCAAACTCCAACAGGACATCCATGACTAAGAATGGAGTTGTCACAACATACGATTACAATGAATTGAATCAGATAACAAGAGCAGGCGATATCAACTACACATGGGATAACGCCGGAAATCTTGTATCTCAGACAACAACGACAGGCATACTTGTTGCATCGTTTACCTATGACTGCCATAACAGAATGGTAACTGCTAACGTCAGTACGAACGGTTCGTCTATTGTAGAGACATACGAATATGATTATCTGGGCAACAGAACGACTAAAACCTCAAACGGAGTAACGACAGAATACGTTACTGACCTGTCTTCAGGATACTCTCAGGTACTCAAAGCTGAATCGGATACAAGTACTGTTTACTACACCAGAGGTTTTGAACTGATCTCCAGAAGAGAAGGAACAAATGCATCGTATTACATCTACGACGGTGGCCTCTCAGTCAGAGTATTAATAAATGAAGCAGGTGCAGTAACAGATACTCTTGTCTTTGACGCATTCGGTAGTGAGACAGGCAGGACGGGTTCATCAGATAACCCGTATGGATTCCAGGGCGAAGAACAAGACACAACGGGTCTTTACTACCTGAGAGCAAGATACATGGATCCTGCAACAGGAACCTTCACCACAATGGACACATATGGTGGAAGCCTGTCAGATCCTATGAGCTTACACAAGTATCTGTTTGCTAATTCCAATCCGGTTATGTATTGTGATCCGAGCGGACATTATACAACTGTTCAGCAAGAAACTGCTATAGCCATAGCATTGATGTTAACTGCCGCTATGGCATATGCAGTTACAATTGCTGTAAAACTTACCTCAAGTAACACTTCAACTTTACATACGACAAGATATGGTGCATTTGCTGGTTTACTAAAAATATTATCGACTGTAGCAAAATCACTTGACTATTCTTTTGCTAGTAGAACAGCAAAAGAAATAGTTAAAGCAATATCAACGGCAGTAACGATTACAAGCGTTTCTACCGGACTTAGGTGTTATGAAGTATATCTAATTCCTAGCAAGGAGACTGGCGATATTGTTTATGTTGGTAGAACAAGAAACTGGAGTTACAGAGAAAACTACCATAGAAGGACCAAAGGCAACTATTGTGATATTGACGGAACATATCATATTGTTGGGCTGACATATGAAGAAAGCCGTATTTTGGAACAATCACTAATGGCTTATTATCATACAAAGAATGCACTTAATGAACCAGATCCTACAAAATTGAACCAGATAAATGGAATTGGTCCTAATAATATAAAATATAATGACACACGTTCAAAATGGCAAGAAAGTATATGTGAATATGCTAAAAACAACGCAGAAGAAGAATATTTGATGGCGCAAGAGGTTTTGATGACACCATGGTATTGATTATAGGAGGTTTAATATGGGCACTTGGGGAGTCGGGCTGTTTCAAAATGATGTGGCTCTTGAAGTAAAGGATACATATGTAAAAAAACTTCAGGTTGGCAAATCAAACGAGGAAGCTTTTAATGAAACATTCAGCGAACTAAATGAAATGACTGTCGATTCAGATGATAAGATTGATTTATGGTTTGCACTTGCTTCATTGATGTACGACTATGGACGGTTAACATCTGATGTAAAAAACAAAGCGTTGGAAATGATTTGCAGTAATAGTGATGATGCACGATGGGATGCTAGGGACAAAAAGAAAAGGCATCAGGTTATTGATTCTTTGAAAGAAAAGTTACTAACCCGGCAACCTGAAGAAGTCAAAATAAAAGTAGTTAAAAAGCGCACTCCTAAGATCAAACCAAATGAAATATATTATTTTATATTGGATGATGAGGACCTTAGCAATGAAAACTTCTATAACTGTTATGTATATGTTTTAGTCGACAGTTGGACTAAATACGACAACAGGATCAAGGGTCTGGGTGATGAGCATGCTCTTATCTATCTTAAGGTTTCAGACCATATTGTTTCAAGCAATAAAGAATTAGATGATATTCCTTTCTTTAACTATGCATTGAATGTAGATGAAGAAAACAAGAAACTTGAAGACAAAAGAATTCGAATAGACAATCAGGGCTTTTCTGATATGAAGAAGAGGCTATTCTTTTATGGAACCTATAGTTTTCAGCGTGAACCTTTTGAAAAGGTATATCGTTGGGACGAGTGGCAAAGCGTATATGTAAACTACAAGGGAGAAAACGAGTGGAATGGCAAAGCTACGCTTTGGTCCTGTTTGATTGAACATGATATTGTTCCAGCATTGCGTAAGTATGGAATGAATTAATTATTCTATTTTAGCATTTTGTCGTTGAAAGATTTTGATATGCTTTTTTTGTGTGCTGCTTATTCTTTTTTGTTATCCTAAGCCGCTTACATTCAGCAACAGCGTCTTCATATCTGACATGCGTATAGATGTTCAGCGTAACGCTTATATCCGAATGCCCCATTAAATACTGTAGTGTCTTGGGATTCATTCCGCTTTTGGCCATATTGGAACAATATGTATGCCGACATATGTGAGGTGTAATCAGTGGCAGTTTTTTCTTGTATATAGAGTTATATTTATCCCTTATGTGCTTGAAGTAGTGTTCCCAGTGTAATGAGTACATGATACTTCCATCCTTATCAAAAAACAGAAATCCCTTCTTTCCATCTACGATAGGTTCTTTATTGGGTGGATTTCTGTTTGTAATAATAGTTCTGAAGCATTCTTCAACATCAGTTGTCATAGGTATAGTCCGAATTCCATTATCAGTCTTTGGCTCCTGTATGTAGTATCCTTTGCTTCCTCGTTTGTTCAATTGATGATCTATTCTGATGCAATGTTTCTTAAAATCAATATCGTTTATGGTCAGGCCACAAAACTCAGATATTCTTAGTCCTGTATTGAAGAGAATGTATATGCCTTCGTAGTATTTACTATAATGTGAATCTGATTTGATGAATTCCAGAAACCTTTTTTCATCTTTACGGCTTATACTTTCTCTGGCAGCACTGTCATTGACAATGACGGACGAAAGGTCAAAAGCAAAAGGGTTCTTTTCTAAGTAGTCGTCATCTACTGCAAGTTGAAATGCCGGCTTAAGGACTCCTCTTATTGAATGAATAGAACTATATCCTTTACCATCTTCTCTTTGAAGTTTGATGAACCAAAGCTTTGCATCAGATATTCTTACAGCATCAATATATTTACTACCAAAGTCATCTTTCTTCAGAAGATTGATAACTGTCTTATACCCGGCTTGTGTTGATTCTCTGGCATTTATCTTTGTGGCAACATATTTCTCAACAAGCTCAAAAACTGTAAGAGTGAATCCAGATGGAACAAATATATTACATGTGTGCTTATAATCCTTGCTGAGATACCCCGTTGATGTGTTGTTATTGTGCTTTTGGAATATGTGTAATCTGCTGTTATAGGTAATCCTACGATTGTGTCTGTAATGGGGATTTGGGGAAGAATTACTATGTGTTATATAATTCTGATCGTTATTTGTCATTCGCGTCCTGATATAAATATGCCGTTTCATTTTGCCCTCCAAATAAAAACCGATGTGATAAACAATCTATATCACATCGGATAGTATAAGGAGTTTTGAAATTTTATCTTATACTAGATAAATACTGATTATATTTTTCTTCACATAAACACCAACATTCTCGATACAAATCTTGTATGATTGAGTCTCCAAAGATTATAAATTGCAAAGAAGACAGTTGTTGTTCTATTGGTATCAATTCTTCTTCAAATAACTCTGGAACTACGCTTACAACTCTTTGTCTTATCAGGTGTAAACAATCTATTATTTCATCTTCTTTGTACTGTATTTTGTTAGTATATATATTATTAATACAGTCATTAATGTATTTGCCAACATTTGATCCTATATCAATTTCCTTAAGTTTACAAAACTCAAATGCAGGAGAATACTCTACAATATTTTCGTTTCTAATATAAAACTTAAATCGATAAGAAGAATACTGTCGACCTTGAGAATAACCTATTTTTTCCGTGGCATTCACATATTTACCCAAACTTAACCACTCATCAAAAAAAAGCTTTCTAATCAATCCCGAAAAGTCCGCATTCTGTCTCCAATGCTCTTCGAAAAGAGAAAAAGAGTAATTATAATCATAAAAACCATGAAAACATATTGTTCCATCTGGGAAGCAAAAAACATCTATATATCGGTTATTCCTTTTAATCTCATAAGTCGGGATAATATCCATACCTATAATTTGATTTACTGGTTCGATAATTTTACACATGCTTGTAATACTCCTAACTATCCCCAATATGAAACAACTTCAATATAGCCATTATCTAAATACCATTGTACAGATTTAGGTAGCTTATATTGTATACCTCCACCGACCTGATCAAAAGCTGGACTGATTTCAGATATGCTAACACCATCTATAGGCTTAATTACTCTATAAGCTTCGTAGAAATATTCGTCTTCTATATATGGCAGCGATCTATTCTCATATGGTGTTAAATATTCTCCAACATATTTTCCCGTTCTTTCACCATATCTATCAAATAGAGTACCTATTTCTAAAGTTCCTGTATGCTCAGAGCCAGGAACAATACCTTTATTAGGAGCATATTTATTCCAATCTATCTGTCCATTCTCTTTGAGATAATTATTTTCTCTCACTTGTTGTTTTCTTGGAGGCTCTGGACCATAATCACGTACGCCACCACCATTAATACCACAAATAATAAACGTGATTTCAGCAGAAATAAAAGCCTGTTGGGCAATATCTAACCCGATTGCTAAATCTTCATTACCGATTCTATGGTTGTAATCTGCTATATCGCCTAACATCAATGCAATCAAAGAGCAAATTGCTGCAGCCATCAAACATTCAAGCACCGTAAATGCAAAGACACAGACCAAAAAGGTTGCCAGACAACTAAACAAGCAAGTTGTAAAGCCTGATAAAAAAGCAGTTAAAGCACATTTATCTAAGTCTTCACTTGATCTTTCTGAAACATCTGTATTGTTTTTGTATATAAACTCGGCAATTATCGCATTGGCACTTCCAGAAAGGATGCTCATAATACCTATTACCGCACCTGTTTCAATAAGTGAAGCCGAATGTCCACTCGGATCGGAATACATAACCGGATTGGAATTGGCGAACAGATACTTGTGTAAGCTCATAGGATCTGACAGGCTTCCACCATATGTATCCATCGTGGTGAAGGTTCCTGTTGCAGGATCCATGTATCTTGCTCTCAGGTAGTAAAGACCCGTTGTGTCTTGTTCTTCGCCCTGGAATCCATACGGGTTATCTGATGAACCCGTCCTGCCTGTCTC